>JAESGV010000059.1_pt1 | contig 269795 bp, 266 predicted proteins | sample 9269781 | NCBI WGS metagenome assembly JAESGV01 (sample SAMN15741586, study PRJNA653496) | algae metagenome | isolation source: Tildeniella torsiva UHER 1998/13D and co-occurring heterotrophs from... | place: Slovakia: Slovak Paradise National Park, Hrabusice, Kosice Region | collected 2000-01-01
GTTCAAAGATCGCAACAAGGAACATACAGCGATTGGAAGTGTACAATCAGTTGATTTTGTCGAAATATTAGCATCAGCAGAACATACAGAGAATTTGAACGTGCAGCAACGTGCTGTTACGATACTAGCACGCAAGTTACAGAATAGAGATCGGTACTCATGGCCAAACAATTTGAAAGCAAGAGGAACTCAAATGCAGCGTCTTGCGGTAAACACAATACATGATTGTGTAACAGAAGTTCACTCCAAGTGCTACTTCCAAAGCGATCATGTTAGCTATTCTGTATCATTCATGGATAACAATAACAATCAACAGTGGGGAAATGTATTAGCTTTCTTCAACGTAGAGTTTGGAGATGGATCTATGACGCCATACGCTGTAGTTGAATCGTACGCTCAAATTGCAGATATGCACCAGACACGTGAGCTTATTTTATCAGCGAAACCAACAATAGAGCTGATTATTCCACCAGAGAATATTCTGCACAAGGTTTCGTTTCTACACGTACCAACTCCGTGCAAGTACACTAAAGTTATGATGCAAGGAGAACGAGAAAAGTTGGTCACAAGTACTAGTCCATACACTTTGATCATAAACTAGTTTCAAAATTGTTATTTAATCGTTCTACAATCATTTTGACAACTCTTCTGGAACTGTTTTCGAAACAATTCTGGAACAGTCGCGTTGTGTAATTGTTTCAGAACAATTTTCGTTGAACTGTTCTGAAACAATTTCCTAAACGATGTTAGAACATTCCAAGAACTGTTTCGTACTTGTCGATCAACGATCTTGATTACGAAACTATTTTAAAACTGTTTCGTATTTTTATGGGGCACTTTAGTTTGAGACGAGACAGGACGTTCTCTTCTACGTAGTAATTCCCAAATGTTTTCCGAAACAGGAATAAATTCGTTCACGATTGTGTACAGGTTTTTATTACATGTTTAAGTTCTTTTTCCTCATACGGCAATGGTTCTCCATCGTCTAAACATCTTAATTTTTGCTCCTCTAACATTTCTCAAAAACATAATTTCATTTCTATCAATGTATCTTATTGACGCAACAAAAGATAATACAATTATCCACACCTCCGTTTCGACTTCCTCTTCAGCACTGTTCTGTTTTTGGTTTGGTGACCTCGAAATTACAATCACGCTCAATTATTGAGCCTAAAAAACGAGGGTGAACTGTTAACATGAGTCACGACTGGCACGAGGTACCAGACGATATTTTCGCAACGGCTGCTACGTATCTAGACGCAAAATCACTGCTAAGCTTTAGTTTAACATGCAAATCGTTTTCAGACGCGTTAGACGACGAAAATACGTGGAAACATTTAGCACTTGCAAAATGTGGAGAAGTTCTAACAAAAGAAGTCAACAAAAAGCATACTAGTCCATGCTTCGCAACATACAAGAGTTTATTTCGATGGTTCCACAGACGATTTGTATGTCCGTTTTGCTCTACACCTTCGCATCACGACTTGCAGTTTCAAAAGTTCCTAGGTTCCCATTTTAATCCATGCGGCGTATGCTTTGCACGTTTTGTCGGAGATAACGAATTGCAAGACTATGACTTAACGGATGAAGAAAAAGAAATGGTCTTGACATTACTCTACTATGGAACGAAAATGTTTGATCTGCAACAAGTGCAAAACATTATCATTCAAACACGAGGAGAGAAGGCACTACTTGAAGTTGATAGGAAATGTTCAATTAGACTCAAAGCGCTAGCATCGAACGAAGACTGGTTAAATTCGTGTCCTCCGTACAAACAAAAACGAGTCCAAAAGAAAAAGCATGACGAGATTGTCAAGAGAGAAACAGAACGATTACGAGCAGAAGCAGTCAAGTTAGTCAAAAGCGATGACCTCGATAACATTCCACCAATTTGTTCAGAAGTTCTACGCAGCCTTGTTGGCCTTCAACGATACAAACCAGACGAAATTGCAGCAATGGTTGAACGCGAGAAGATATTGATCGAAAAATGCAAAGAGATGAGACTCAATTACAGTTACTTGAACCACAGAATGGGAATCGTCACCAATTACGTTCAATATGGATCTACTTGCTTCACAATTCATCAACTCATCGAACGTTTGTGTCGTGACGTATTTTCAGAACACATTGGAGAAGCAACAGTAGAAAGTGCGTTACTTAACATGACGTACAAGCAAAAAGTCGCCATTTTGACAGGAGTGAGCAGTGTGATTCATGACAAGTTCAGGTGCAAAGACATCATCACACAAATCGGAAACGTTTTGTCACTATGTACACTAGAAGAAGAAAAGAACCCAGATTTTGGACTATCAGGACGAGTCAAAGAAAAGAAGAAGAACGATACTACGTACGACTCTCTAGGATCAAGAATACAAGATGCAGTGAAAAAGATGTTGGACGATTTGCTCAAGTTTTTGTTCAGACAAAAACAGTACCACGAGATTATGAAGTTTTATGTTTTCTACTCGTTTGTCAAGCTAGATGGAGCCTCGAAAGAGCCAGCAAGTCAAAAGCCAAAAAAGACCGTGATCACGTTAGTAAGCGATGACGAGGAAGAAGAACCTCCACCAAAGAAAAAGAAACCAGCACCAAAGAGAAAACGAAACCTTTCAGAAGATAGCGAGGAAGAAGAGAAGCCAAAGAGAAAGCGAAAAGTAACTAGAAGAGCAAAACAAAGCGACTCCGATGAGGAATAGGTAAATATAAATTAATTTATTGTACACAACATCCTTCTTGTTGTTGCTTTTGTTGCTCCGTTTGCGCTTGTGCCAAGAAAGCATCTTTTTCTTCTACACCAGTTCGTACTTGACCAATGAGTGGTTTTGTTACAGCGTCCAAATCTTTGATACGTTCTGCATTGACTGCACATTGACTTGCAATATACTGTAGTGATTCGTTATTTGCGAGTACGACGTGACGGCAAACGGCAGTTGCTTGTTGTCCAGTAGTAAAATCTGTGCAATTTGTCCATGTTGTTTCATTAATCTTTTTCACTTGGAACAATGGTGTTTCACTGACTTCCACAATCAGTAAACCAATAGTTGGATCCACTTGTGAAGAATGGAAATGATACTTGTTGACTGGTAATTTAACCTTCATGCGGTATTGTTTCGACTTTTTAAACTCTTCTACTTGACCAAGCATGTACGTTTTCAACTCTTCCGCATTGGCTGGTAATGGCTTCAATGGTGGTGCTGTAAATTGGAAAAAGTCATAAATCAACTCTCCATCAACAACTTTGATTCTGTATTGTCCATTGTATGCTCGTGCAGATGACCATCGTCCGATTTGAATACGCAATAGATCTGTTCCAAAACTTCTCCATTCGATACCTGCATAATCTTCTTCGTTTAGATCTTCATCGTCTTGGATTTGATACGCTTCTGAATCTGTTGGTTTGATTTTGGCAAACTCTTGTGCATATGATGATAAATCTTCTAGTGTTTCAAGTTGTCCACCTTCTAACATAACTTCTTCTAAATCTTCCTAAAATTGTTAGTGTTTTCGTTCAAGAAACGTACTTGTTCTGGTGGAGGGAGATCTGCAACGTTTGACATCATTGCCATGAGCGAATTGCCTTGGAAGAATACACTCTTGACGTTATCAGCCAATGCGTTTCTGTACGTGGTGAAATGTAATTCGTTGTTGAGTATGGGTACAATATCGTTCCAAATCTCAAGAATCTCTTCTTGTTTGATTGCGTTTGAATTTTCCGCCATTTCTTCGTCTTCATATTCTTCATCATCGACATCGTCTTCGTCTTCGTCCATTTCTTCTTCATCTTCTTCGTTTTGTTCTTCATCGTTATCTTCTTCGTCTTCAACAGCTTCTTCCTCTTCCTCTTCGTCTTCTTCATCGTCATCACCGCCTAATAAGAAATCTGGAGGTGGGTTCTTGTGCGCATATACCTGTGAACAGTTAAGCCATGCTTCTTGTGATCACACGTACGTTTGCCATGATAAATAAGCTAATATCGTTTTTGGCTTGTCCCAAATCAGTTATTGGTTCTTCATCATCTTCCTGAGCGTGTTAAAAAGCTCATAAAAATTACATACGTTGTCATCGTCTGGATTTGTACCAAAATATGTCTTTCCTTGCATTTCTTCACCGTCAACAAAGAATTTAACATGCGGGAACACGTCGCTAAAGGTCAAATTGCGTTAGTTTTTCTGTACCTCTTATCTACCGTGAGATAAACGATAACGTCATCTGGTCTGATAATACTTTGTTCGAAATATTGTTTCAAGGCCTTTCCATTGTCTTCGGATGGATCTGCGACCAACACTACGTACATTTTCTTATCATTCTCTTTTGAGAGCTTTTCAATCTCGTCGAGACTTGTTGTGATGGTTGTTGCACTCATTGTTTGCGTTTCGTAACGGAAATGTATTTTGGCGCCAAGTCCAAGCCATCAAAACACCAAATAACCAGCATCAAATTTGTTGATGGTACACAACAGTCGCGATGTAACAAACTTAAAACCAAACATCGACGCAATCCTCGATATACACGCACGCCAGACATAGAAGCAGTCATGTCAGACACAAAATCACACTGGGTATGCAAAAGCGTCACTGGTGAGGCGAATCTTGACGTGGCTGCGGTGCGAGGCCCTCCATTCGATATACTGAAAGACATGCGAACAGCTAAACACTCGATGGAATTATCCACAGGACTTGAGCACGCTTTGAACGCCACTTTTCCAATCTTCAGCATACGCGAAATGGCTCCACGAGAAGCGCAACGCATGGCTGAAGATCCAAGAAAGTCACATCACTTTGATCTACCAAGACCATTCAGAATTATAAATACAGCCTTTTTGGTTGCAAAGCAAATCAACGAGGAAGGTGCAGCGACGCTAACATTTGCAACAAGCCTACATACTGTAAGACCAATCTCACTTGATGTACCCAATCTACGCTTTCCTGGAGCACCAATCGAACCCATAACTTTGCATCTAACTAGAATGTGGGTAGATCTTTCTCAGAGAGGAACTGCGCCGTAAGTTTAACTTTTGCTTACTTTTTCAGTGAAACTCATGATGTTATATTTGATTATAACAGGCGTACTGCAGAAATGACAAACATCAGTCCACCTCCATACTTTTACGAAGCAAAGGTTTTGTCAACTGATGTGAAAGATCTTGCTATGGAATTTGGTTGTTCTGGTGATAAAGAAGCTGAATTTGAAGAGGTCAACGACTTTGTATTCATAACAGTGGATGTACCAATTTCGATCAAGGACACGTTGAAAGAAAACGTTCCAGTGACGCCAGATCTCGTCCATCTATCCTCAGGCTCGGAACTATACAGCGGTGTCGATGTAGTTGGCTATCCAGGAGTAATGTCGAAACAAGTATTCCATACAAATCAACTAGGTTTGCCATCGAATACATCATACAACAATATCAAGCTAGCCTTTTTCGGATTTATGAAACGATCTGTCATGCACGGTGAAGCATGTATTCTACCACCTGGCAGAAACACTGTCACTGCTGGATATCATTACGCAAGTTGTCCCAAAGGTGTGACTGGTGGTCCATGTTTCATCAGGAAAGGAATTAAATCAAGCAGCCGAGCACGATTTATCGGAATAACCTACGGTGGAGCATCCCCTCCAAGTTCTACTACGACGAAATGGGTGGCTCAAACCACTTTGTTCCAGTTACATCACACGTATTTGTTGTAGAGTACGCTTGGCATGTTGTACCACGACTAAACACAACTGAGCTGGAAGAAGTAAAAGAATATCTTTTCAGTAACAGGGAAGTATTATCACAACACAAAATAGATGTTTCTGTTCTTTATTCTACACGAAGAGCAAGAAGTAAATTGTAAATCAACTTTTCAAACATGTTAACACGTGTGATGCTCATGAGACGATGTCCTCGCGTATTTAACACGTTGGTACACTCAAAAATATTCACTATACAACCTCTGCGACACAGTCCACGCTTCTATGCGACAACACCCGAACAATTAACACCAAAACCACAAGAAATCAAATCCGAAACAGAAAAGAAACCCGAAGAAAATACAACAACAGAAAAAACAGAAGAGAAAAAAGAGGAGAAGACTGAAGAGCAAGAACCCGAACCCATAGTTTTACCACAAACTGAATTTGAAAAGTTCAAAGCGAAATTGTGGCGTTTAACAGGTGTAGCGGTACTGGTTCTTGGTGCTATTGGCACATCGTTTTACTACTATGTCGATGACGCGTTGAAAAAGAGCAGTGAATTTTCAGAACAAGTTCAAAAGAACATTTCTGACCAGAAACAAATCATTAGTTTCGCAGCGCTGAGTTTAGAGAAAGGATGGCCAGTGTTAATCAACAAAATGAAAAATATGGGCGACGATCCAACATCAAAACTAGTAGAATCAACTATTGGAACTGTTTCTGATGCAAACAATATTCGATTATTGAACACAAACTTTATTCAAATGATGGTTCACACGTTCAACTTTTTTGCCAAACAAAGAGGATCTGCGTTCGGCTATTACCGCAATTTTAGAGAAAGCAGAATCGATTACTATTTCCCAGTCATTAACACTGAGAATAGTGCCGTCGCTTTGTTAAAAATATCACTAGTCGCCAATGATAAAACCTACACTGACTTGAAGAACAAGTTTACTCCTACCGAGGATCAACAAGAACCCAATATCACAGACGCGCTGGTCATTGATTCTATTTCGTTCGTTGATAGTTCACAACTCGTATTTGAATTCGGAGCAACATTCTTTGAACCAATTGCATACAATTTACAATTGGAAAATCTCCAATACTCGTGGCCACTTGGAAAAAATGAAGAATTCAAAATTGCTGATGTTCGTGACAAGTCTGCTTGCGTAGATACAGCGTTTACATTTTTAACTGGTCCTATGACATCTCCAAACCAAACACCGATCATGGGTTACATGTTTGCAGAAACGCTCCCTAAAAACGTTATCCATGCAAAACTATAAATAACGTTACTAAAGTTTCCAGTTGACTATAGTTCCAACATGAACCCTCAAAGCAGGGTTCCTAGCAGATACGTAGGTAACTATTTACTTGTGTAAAATGTCCTGATAATTAAATAGGTTCAGCAAAAAATCCGAAAAGTGATGTTCCTACTGCACCTCGAGCAACTTCTGCGCTAGGTCAAAGAAGACCAACTGTTACGTCCGCGCCACCACCTGTCGCTGAAAGAAAACTTAGTTTATCTAGTACACAAAAACCAAAAATTGGGTCATTAAAGACACCCATTACACCGACTACTTCAAAAGCGGTGCAACCACCTTCATTGCAAGTGAAAAGTATGAATGTTTCTGATTTCATAACATTGTTAGTTCCAGAAAAGAAAAAAGAATCTTCCATTCGCGGTGAGACAAATAGCGTAACCAAACCATCAAGTACAAAAATTATAAAACGTAAATGCGTATTTACTTTTTTTAACAACGTAGCGAAAGGTACAACGCCGAAAAGTACACCAACGCCGACTGCAACGAGTGGAAAAGTAGCGACACCAGTAATAGTACCAGATGTAAAAGATGAACCGAAAAAAACTGGAGAATTGGTACTTACCGTGAAAGATGTTTTCGATAAAGGTGAAATCAAATGCACGTGTTTGGTAGGAACACAAATCTGGGTTGGTGGTGGAAATGGACAATTAGTTATTTATGATAGACAAGTATGTTGATTATTTTTTCTAACCGATTAGACGTTTCAAACTATTGATACAAAATCGCAATTCCGGATAAATGACCAAATAACTGCAATGTCTTGTATTAACGTTCGTTCGAAAAATACATGGGTAACAAAAGTATGGACAGGATACATGAGCGGAAAAGTGATCATTTACAACGCTTCAAACGCGAAAAAAGAGCAAGAAATCAGTTGCCACAACTCTCCTGTTACCTCAATCCTACAAGCAGGTGATGTCGTGTGGACATCGTCCATGGATGGAACCATTCGTCTTTGGGATGTAGAAACACTCATGCCAGCTTCGTATCTTGATGAACATTCACCAATTCGTGCAATGGTCCTCATAGCGCATGAAGGTGAAGTTTGGACAGCAAGTGAAGATAATGTGATTAAAGTTCGACAAGCCAAAGATGGAATCGTGCTACAAACGTTGGAAATCGGACAAGGAATTATCACACTTGGAATGGTGTACACGAATGATCACGTATGGTCAGCAGGAGATGATGGAAAAATTCGCATTTTCGACGCAAGTACGAAAGCACTTGTACGAGAACTCAAAGCACATGAATATCAAATTCCCGCATTATGTGCAACAGATAAACAAGTATGGAGTAGCAGTAACGATAAAGTTATACATATCTTTGATGCGGAGAATCTAAAAGGCATGAAAAAAATTCGAGCAAACAACGTTTGGATAACCAACATGATACCCATAGGAAATGAAAATATTTTCGCAGTATGTTCCGATAAGAAAATTCGAGTTTGGAGATGCGCAGGAGAACCCATCGAACAAAAAATTAAAACGAGAAGAGAATATGAAGAAGAGGACCAATTAGAAATGTCAAAGAATCTAAACGAGTTAACTGCTTCATTAGTGAAAATGAAAGGTTCATCAACGAATTCATTACTAGAAAAGAAACCAGAACCAAGAACAACTGGATCGTTAGGAAATTCAAGTACGAATTTATCAATGGATTTTTCCTCGTTTAAACAGTTACCAAATGACACGTTTGATCTACTACGTGATGAATTCGAACTTGATTTTGAAAAATTGGCAAAACGACCTGCAAGTACGAAAGAAATTCCACCACTAGAGTTATCAATTGATGATATTTCACAACTTCGTATGAATGTGAGTAACTTGCTAGACGCAGTGAAAAATGATGTTCCATCTCCAGTGAATCGTCTAGTTCCCGTCGAAACAAAGTATCGAAATACAGATAGTCTAAGTGCGATCGATACGCTTGATCCAAAACATTTAGACGACTACTCTGGAGATACAGATTCCGAGTACGATGATACGTCCAATGATGATGGTCGTGACACCAAGAACAAGGCGCTATTAAAAGAATACGAATCAGAAATTGCAAGTTTGCGGAATCAATTACAAGAAAGTACAAATCGTGCCAACAAGTACAAGTCCAAGTTGAAAACGAGAAATCAAAAGTTACAAGATCGAGATACAGAAATTACTGGTATAAAAATGAAATATAAACATATGCAAGATGAGTTGTATCATGTGAGAAGCGAGATGGCGCTTGTCCATCAAGAAACTGAAAAATTAAAAATGGAACGGGAACAATATGAAGAAGAAAAAGATCAAATTGCAACTAGATTGGGAAAATTGCATCGACAATTGTCGGATGATCATGTTGAACCTGGAACAGATACTGGACCAACGACTATGCGAATGTTGGATAAATTACTTCTCAAGGTTGAAATGGAATCCTCATTAACAAAATTCCGAGCTGTATCTTCGCCATCGCGAGGTGCAGAAGCAAGAACGCAAGAAATAGAAGAAGCTGCAAAACTACAAAACCAAATTGCTTTACATGACAGTCTATCCATTCTTACAAACGAATTGGGTGTTTCTGTAGAAGAAATTCAATCGATTTTAAGTGGTTTAGTGCGTGTAAAACAAGAAAACTCTATTTTATTGTCCAAACTACAAGAAAGGGAAGCAGAATTAGCTGCTGTGAAACAAGTACTTTCTTGTAGTGAGTATGATAAATCAGTAGATGGAAGGTTGGAAACGTTAACAGAATCCGTGATTGAGTATGCACACGAGTTGGAATTACAGTTTACTGAACGAGAAAAAGTTCGGAAAATTGTACTAGATGTGAGTAGAACACTAGGACTAGAGGAAAATGATGATATTGTACCACTACTAAGCACCATTTCGAGAAAAATTGAAGTGGCGTCTATCAAACATAATTTAACAGACATTGATGGAGATATTAACATGGAATCAAGACATGTTGTAGCCTTATAAACAGAATGAACCATTGAATGTATAGTAACCTATTTTATCTACCACCTATGAAACTAGATGTTGCTGGATCACCAAATGGACACGACATTTTATCGTGATAGACTTTCTTTTTCTGTACAGGTGGCTTTTCCTCTCCGTTTTCCTTATGACCATCATGCTCATCATGACTATGTTCATCACTATTATGACTATTTTCATCATCGCTATCTGGTGGTTGTTCTACATCATCTTCTTCCGTTACAGTCGTTATCACAAGTGGAATATGTTCATCTCTAAACCTATATCGATAATGTTTCAACCAAAACGCACGATCAAATGATTTCAGTAACGCCCACTCTAACGGATACGTTTGCGCAAAATTAGGATCTACTTGCTTCAATTTGATTACGAATTCGTCCAACTCGACGTGCGTTTTAAAAATCTTATTTTCCTCTTCGATATCGAATTTTGATCGAAAAACTTGGTCCATGGGGAACTCTAATGTACAAGAACCAGTTTGTCTTAATTTTCGGAAAAATCGCGCGACTGGTAACTCTCCCTTTGCCATGACTTCGCATATGCGTTCTAGTCCCAACTCTTTCATGACGTCGTCGATAAAGTCTTGACAATTGCCATGTGATTTGTTATCTGTTGCGCCTTCTTTGTATTTCATTTGTGTATTCCATTTGACTATTACTCGTGCGAGCTTATGTTAGATATGCAAATAAACATACCTTTTCTGTTACATCTTCTAGTTTGTCGATTGTATGTATCGAATCAATATCGGTGGACATGACTGCTGCTCCACTAACAATTTTTCTAGGTATGCATAAACTACTATCGTTCCATTCGATTTTCCAAGGACCTATTAACAACGCGACGTGGAAAATACCAACATCTGGGAAAACTTTGAATGAACTTAGGAATGGAGAAGCTAACATGCGCAACGCTCGTTGATGTTTTGTCGTCATCGTTTCTGATATCAATAATTTAATCCTAATAGTTTCATTGAGTCTACAACGTTAGTTTTTTGAATGAAAATACTTTTGTTTTGCAAGTGACTCTAGTTCTGCTGTTCCTACTGATGCAGAAGAATTATCGGCGCCATTACCAAACTCTTCGCGATCTATTAACGATGCAGAAACTGCAGAATTTCTACTCGTGAAAACGCTCTTTGCACGGTCACGTTTTGATTTTTTTTCTTCGACAACTTCTTCAACGTCGTACTGTTTGTATAGATTACATGACTCGAGCCATGTGGTTGCCAAGTAGGTCGTTTTGAGCGCTTCAGGAGTTGACAATTGTTTTGCAAGGTCGCGCATTTTTTCTTCATCGCCTTTAGCCTGTTTGGTTAGTAGTGACAGTATCATACTTGGTTTCTTAGCACTACAGATGATGATAGTTTTTTATACACCACGGTTTCTGCCTCTTGTGGTGTCATTTTAACAGCCTTTATGGGTCGTGATGGCGGAGGTGCCTCGTTGCCGTCCGACATAGAGTTGTACACTGTGTTACCCATTTGAGTTGTGCAGTGGTTGTGCTCTTCTTTGTTTGTGTTGGTGTGTCAGCTGTCGTTATCAGGTGCGTTGTAAATGAGCTCCTATTTTCGTTGCTAGATCTGGGGATAGCAACTTTTCTAGAACAAGCAGAGCTTCATGAACTAATACTATCATCTTGATTGAAGAATCTACTATCCCAATGTTTTCTTCTACCTTACATCTTGTAACTCTGCTAATACATACAGGACATTACTCTATGCACTCACTATCAACAGAGAAACATCTTTTAGGAGTTACGTGCGCTAGCTAAATTCCCTAACAAGCACTGCTAGCCGTCAATTTCGCTGTCAACGTCGCAGATTTTTGCACGCAAACACAAATTTTTCAACACATGCAAGCGCAAGAGACCAATGTTACGACTGTCATACGAGAACTAACACCATACGAACCCACAATAAGGTATTCAGATCTCAAACACTAACAACCAGTAATCTAGAAGTCACAATCGGCTTATTCGGTGGTCTACAATGCGGAAAAACGGCTCTTACATCTCGATACGTTTCACAACAATCTTACTTCCCAGTGTCATATAACCCTACGATACTCGATAAAAAAGTACGAATGATGCAAATCGATGACTTGCTCGTACAAGTACGTGTGATCGATACATCTGGTTCAAAAATGTTTGACAAGTTGCGAGCACCAACAATGACTCTGTGTGACGGCTATCTATTAGTTTTTTCCGTCACAGATAGAGAAAGCTTCAAAACTGTTAAGGACATAAAACAAGCACTAGGTACAGATCCAAAACCACACTACCTGGTTGGAAACAAAACAGATTTGGAGAGAGAACGTGTTGTTGCATACAAAGAAGCAAAAGAATTTTGTAATGGAAATAACGTTTCGCGATACATTGAAATTTCTGCAAAAGAGCAAGAACCATGGGATGAAATCTTTGAAACTATGATTAGAGAAATTTTACCATACAAATTAAACAAACCTATTCCACGAGTTGAGATTTGCGAAGCAGCAACTGCGGGAAATTTAGAACGAGTAAAAGAGTTGATTGACCAAGGACACAGTATCAGTCAAACTGATATTGATGGCGACACACCACTACATAAGAGCGCCGCTGCAGGAAGAACCAGTGTTGTAACTTTTTTACTGGAATGCAACGCAGATGTCAACGTATTGAACACTGTACGTTTTTACATGAACTATTAACATTTTTCTAGAAAGGATATACACCATTGCACTTGGCTGTACTTAACAGTCAAGAAGAAATCGTTAAACAATTAATCGCAGCAGAAGCGACAGTAACTACATATGAATTTACAGTACGTTTTTTTGAGTATTTTTTAATCGTCTAGTATGGTCTGACACCTATGCATGATGCAACAAAAGATAACATTGTCATGATGTTGAAACAAAAAGGAGCAAATATCGATGTTCGTGATAAAATTGGTCGTTCCGTATTGCATTTAACGTACAATTCGTTCCAATCGGATCGTATGGCGTCATTGATACGTATGGGCGCACAAGTCAACTCTCAAGATGAGAATGGATGGACTGTATTGCACTACTTTTGTTACGCTAGTCAAAGTGAAGATGTTACAGAAATGTTGATCCGAATGGGTGCCGATTCAAATCTAGCAGATAAAGAAGGATGGACATCACTTCACATGAGTTGTTGGCGTGGTAAAAAGGCAATCGTTCAGAAACTAGTAGCATTTGGCGCGAAACATACTTTAAAAACAGCAACAGGTAAAACGCCAAGACAACTTGCTGTAGAGCGAGGTCATCATGAATTAGCAAGATTTTTGGCACTAAAAGAAGAAACACCAGTTGAGAAAAATGTAAGAATTTTCACAGAAATGGGAACAAGACATGGGTGGTTAACAAAAGAAGGACATTTACGTAAAACGTGGAAACGTCGATATTTTGTGATTACATTCAAGACATTCAAGTATTATGTAGATGAATCGTTGAAAAAGCACAAGGGTAACATTAACATTAAGAACGCATCTGTTAGTGAATCCGACGTAGATAATCGTTCGTTTGTTATTGTTGATGGAGGTGGAAAAAAGTTTAATATGCAAGCCGAAAGTGAGCAAGATAAGAAAGAGTGGGTAGCGATTCTAAAAGTTGTTATTTCTGCTTAAACATGATTTATTCAGTAACGCTTTACTTAAAGCTCCATGTGACTGATTTGCGTTCAGAGCTCAAGTAGTCCTTGAGGCCTTCGCAGCTCTTTACGGTTTCTAAGAGTTTCTTAATCTTTGGGTGAGCATCAGTGACTTCGTATTGAGCAAGTTGTACGCTGTCGAGCAAACAAATATCAGCCCATGACATTGACTTTCCTACCAAGAATCCGTTTTCGTTGATCTTGCTTTCTAAGAAGGTTAAGTACTCTGGCAAAATGGTGGAGAGGAACTTGTCAATAGTTTCGGTATCTTTTTTGACAACAGCGACAACGAATTGATTTCTCTTGTCGTTCATGTTGTCGACGTACATGTCGCTAAGGGAGGCCTCTTCTTCGTTAGTTGGGTAGAGACCAGCCTTCTTGGCGCAGTAACGTGCAACAGCGATGGACTCGGAGAGTTCAAAGCCAGTTTCTTCGTTCTTGAGGACTGGTAAGCAGCCTAGAGGAGTTTTTGGCTTGAGGGTCATCCATTCTTGACCGAATTGAACTACTTTCTTTTCGTATGGAACCTTGCCGGCTTCAAGAACGAGACGTGCGAATTCACCACGGCCAGTAATAGCTAATTTTGTTAGTAACAGAGTTCTAGGTATGCATACCGAAATAAGTGAGAGTCAATGTCATGATTAAGCGATTGTTTGTGTTTGTCTGTTGCAGTTGCCTGTCACAACGAAAAGTGACAGCTTTTATAGCCTAATAACCAATCCACGTCACAGGAAATCTTCTAGTACAGCGAACTGCCGCTTAGCGGCCCAAGACTCCAAAGAGCTTCTAAATTTTTAAATTAATATTCCATTGATTAGTTTCTAAACACGGAGCTCCAAGCGGTAATTAACAGCTTACGTTTTGGTGAACATTGGCGGCATTTAATCCATTAGGTTTCAATTCCTAATCCATTCATTTGGACACTCCAAACAGGAATAGTAAATAGCTTCGCGTTCTTTGATGTTTAGTGTGCTGCATTTGACATACCTGCTCCAATTGTCTCACAATGTGTTGAGCTACTGTGACATAACATACAACACATTTACACATACATGACCGTGCTATGGTGCGCACTACTATTCCAAGTGAAGTGACATGCCTCTTGGGTATTTAACACAGCCACTCACACGATCTTGGAGCACCGCAAAACATCAAGTTGTGAGTTTTTCTAACGGGTAGTGGAAGGTTGGCCATCTTGTGTTAGAGATGCCGAAGAATAGAAATAGAGGCGCTAAGTGATCGTTGGGCTTTGTTTTAATTTTCCAATTTTACAAACTAATGGTAGACGTTTGACAGAAAAGTTCTACGCATGACCATGTAGTGCTGTGCTTCTCCGAGTGTGAGTTATATTACACGACCCATCGAACGAATAATTTCTCTCGTTTATTTTTCAAAGAAACGTTGTGAAGATGGCAACAGAGGAAGACCATCGGCCTCTATTGGAATTCAATGGTGACACAAAAGAAAAAGCAACTATTTCTGTTGTAGATGGCACAAAAAAATTAAAATATGGGAATGAATACTGGGTCCAGAGAAATGTAGTTACGATACGCGTAACAGCCAACATACTGTTTGACGAAGTGAGTATCTACTGCCACAAACGAGGAAGTGAAACGAGGTTTATGCAAACTCTTCCCTACTACCGTGCTCTGCCATACTTTGACGCATCAGTGAAAGTCAAACTACCCATGACCAGTGGACGACCGGAAACACAAAAAGAGATGTGGCTCTCGTGCACGTTCACAAGAGCCGGTCAAATAGTTCATCAATGCACCTCAAAAACATTTCTCGTTTGCTCAAGACCAGGGTCCAGCCCTCTACCGAGCACGGAGAGACAGTACCCATTCTCCCGCGTAGAGATCGGAAAGAATAGAAAACTATCCTTTGTTCCTATTCAATCAAACACATACCAAACTGTATCTGTGACACATACAACTGAAGTTGTGAGTCCTCTACCACGCAGAAACTCACCAAGTGCACCGGAACTGCCGTTCACAGGAATAATACAGCTCAACCCAGTGGTCACGGCAATCCAACCAAATTATGGTACTCATCATGGTGGAACACAGGTCACTATTCATACTCGTAACATACAATTACTAGACGCGAGAGAAATAACAGTGTACTTTGGGTTACTACCTGGAATCCAAGTATGTGTTCTCTCAGAAAATACAATTAGTGTGATCACACCACCGCGCTTTATGCCTGGTACCGTAGAGGTATCAGTCCTCATTGACAAGAACGAAATTACCGAAAAGTGTAGTTTCATATTTACCGAACATGATTCAAACACGCAGCCAGTGCCAAGCGATAGTGTTTATAATGTATACTCAATGCAACCTTTGAAGAGATCAAAAACAACATAGTACATCCAACGATGTTCATATTAAATATTTTATATTTTACCACCTGTTGTTGCAATCACATTTTCCATGTTCAAATGTATGGAAACGACTGGCATCTCGTACTTTAGAATGACATATATTGGTGCATGTGGTTTGTACTTGTGTTGATCCATGTAATCAAGCACTGATACCGCGTCGCTTAATCTACTCGATAACGCTTTCACAAGTTGTGATAGCATGTAGTCCTCTACGCGAAACTGTAGTTTACCAGACTTTGCGTACGTCAAAGCAGCATCAACTCCCTGTCTCCGCGCAAATATCACTTATTTTTACGAAATCGCTGCTTGGATGTTTATTCTGTTTCACCAGGTATCACCACAACTACACTGGCCGTTTTTGAAGTGGTGGAATACCTTACTGTCACGCATTATTATTTCACCTTTGCGACGTTTCGACATCGCTTTGTTAAAATTGTGACAATCAACGCATACTCTGAGATTTTTTATGATGCGAATAGGCTCCTCACTTGCTACTCGCGGCATAGCTATAAAGAGTGCTATTTTCTCGCTATGCCTACATAAAATCATTCGCTTAGTTTCATCATCAACGTCATCCATAACTTGTGCAACATTTGTGGTGTAACCATCTCCAGCAAGCTCTTTGTACGTTTTGTCCATCGTTGCAAGTAACTCTTCCTTGAACTCTTCTGGAATTGTTCGTGCATACACCTTGAGCATCCTTCCATTGACTTCCACCATGGTCATACCAGGTTTTTTCTGTATTTTTTCGCTTTTCATTCTTGCCCAAATCTCTTTCGATTTGTCGCGGTGACCTGTTTCGTCATATATATTAGCCAACATTACCAGAACAGCATCGTTGCGAGGATTGTGCTTTAGCATCTCACTAGCAATACGTTCTGCTCGCACTACGTCACTATGTAGCCTACAAGCACTTAATAACGCCATATAAGCTACATCGTTAATCCCATCAATTTTAGCTAGCATCTCCTCCGCTTCTGATAAATGCCCCTGTCTACCCAAAGCGTCAATCATACAACCATAGTGATACTTTTCAGGTTTGATACCGTACTTTGCCATAGAGTTGAAGAGTGATATTCCAAGATCTAAGAACCCGTTATGTTGGCACGTAGTTAATATAGTAGAGAACATTTTAGAGTTTGGCTTGATACCTTGGCCGATCATCTCATTGTACAAATCGAGTGCTTTTTCACCACGTCCATGTGTTCCGTAGCCGAGAATCATAGCACTCCAAGCAAAAACATCTACTTGTTCGAATTTTGACTTGATTTGTTCAAACACATCTGCAGCATCTACTAGGCTCCCGCACCTACAGTACATGTGCACTAGTGAAGTTAAAACGATCATGGAATCAGAGGCAACGAACAAACGATGTGCCTCTTTTGCGTAATGTAACATCCCATATTCTGCAATACCATCGAATAGTATACTGTATGTATACTCATCCGGTGTTTGTCCGTTTTGTGTCATGTTCTTCACTGTGTCTATTCCTTCCGTAAAATAACCACACAATACAAACATTTTGACCAATGCATTGTTTACCAGTATATTCGGAACGATTCCACTAGCTTTTAACTGCTCGTAAACTTGCATACCATAATCGCCGTGTTTAGCTTCGGCACAACCAGTTAAAATGACGTTGAACATGTTTTCACTATAAATATTGTCTTTGATGGCTTCTTGAAACTTGATCATGGCTTGATCAATACTTCCAAGCTTGCAGTGCATTTTAATGAGTGCTGTGTATATGTAATCACTCATTCTAGTATCACTCCTCTGCAAGTGGTTGATAACCTCCGTACCTGCTTCTACTTGTCCTGCATCAGCACATCCAGCAAACAGCGCCGAATATGTATATTCATTGGGCTTTGTCATGGTGCGAAAAACATTCAACGCTTGTCTGATTGAACCACACTCTACGTACATCTTGACCAACGCGTTATTTACTACATCATCTTTGACTTTGGATTGTGTAACATAGTTGTGCACATATTCGCCTACAGTGATCAGTTTTGCTTCTGCAATACCGGATAGCATAATAGAAACAGTGTGTTTGTTTGGCTTTGGACCATTATGTATCATGCTTTTGAACAACTCAACGGCGCTATCGATTCTCTTTGCCTTGACAAACAGCTTTAAAAGACAAGTCATAGATACAATATCTTGTTCGTTTAGAGTTTTTGACATCTGCTCGTACACGTACATACCGTGGTCTATTGCACCTGCATCCGCGCAACCAGAAAGAATAATACTATACGTATATTTATCTACATCTTGCTTTTGTTCTTTCATTGTGCGGAATAGTAGCATGGCGTCTTCGAGACTACCGCAGTTAATGTACATTCTTAACAAGAAATTATTGACAATACTTGTAGTTTTTAGTTCTCTGTCGATGATATGCTGATGAACCAACTTTCCAATGAACAATGCAGTTGCGTCGGTGCAGCATGCCAGGATGTATGAAAACGTGTAATTGTCTGGTTGTATCTCTCCTTGAGTCATGTTTGTGAACTCTGCTGCAGCTTTGTCGTATTCACGTAGTTCCATTAACGCTTGTATAACATGATTTCGAACGTAGACATTACTATCTAGATTGTGTTTTTTGCAGTGCTCAAGTACCGATGCTAAGTAGTCCGCGTCTGCAAATACACTTCCCTTTAATAAAAAGGCGTATGTGTGAACGTTTGGCTTGACTTTTAATAAATCGTAAAGTTCTAGAATCGAAAGTGCCGTGTGTACATGTTTTTCTGCGACTAGTATTTTGATCATCTGGTTCAAGTGATACGATGTTAGCTGGTACTGTCAGAACAATAAGTATGTACTTACGTTTTGTTTCGTTTTGGGCACTCCTTGTATGTATTCTAACAATTCCAAAATCATTTCCACGTTACCTGCAGAAATACTCGCCTCAAAGAAGAGCTTCGTAAGGACAGCATCTGGCACAACCGAAAGCTGTTTCATGTCTTTCCACAAGGCGAGAGCCTTTGTTGGTTGGTTCGATTGCATGCATGTGTGAACTAGAGCAGACAACACAAAAGTATTTGGGGCCTCTTTGGATCGCAAAATGTCATATATTTTGAATGATATATTCAAGTCACGTTGTCGGGATATTATCGCAGATGCTGCTTTTTGATTCGGGTTCAAAGCAAACTTTGATACAACATCAAACTTGGCAGTATAAAATCGTTGTTGAAGCGAAACTATGAGTGGAAAATGTCGTACACCTTTCATGTACGATTGCTACAGTTAGTGACTTGGACCTCCAGCCCAGTTGTAGTCTTGTTCCAACTCCTAACGCTGCGTGGTGGCTTGAATTTGCAGGTTCGTTGCTGTGCAAGTTGACACAAAAAGTTTGACAAACATGAAGTTTTACACTGAGGCAGGAAGTCCAAACGCTCTAGCATGTCTCGTTACATCGGTTGCAACTGGTGTAAAATTGCAAGTAATAATCGTTGAGAAGAACGGTAGGTGTTAACAACAGTTATTCACACGAGTAGGAACACAACAAAAAACACCAAAAAATCCATTGGGAAAACTACCATCACTCGAGGTGGATCAGTACTCAACCTTTTTCGAAACCATCGCGATATGTCGGTACGTGTATATATCAAAAATATTTATATCGTAGTTATCTAGCCTCGAAGCAAGTCAAAATCCCGCTTATCACTGAAGATGATAACGGTAGTCAAACTGATGAGTGGTTGGAATGGGTTCAAACTCAATTTAATCCAACTCTTGCAAAGAATGGAGATGCTTCTGCTCTATTCGACAAAGTTGAGAAGGCAGTTACAGATAAACAATTCCTAGTCGGTGTATGTTTCGTGATGACCATTATTAACCATTAGACTGTTGTTACGTTGGCTGATATTGTTGTATGGAGTGTATTATTTGCTGAACTAAAACGAAATCCATCGTTAGCCCAAAAGTATCCTAATATCGACAAATACGTTTCCACATTAGCCCAAGAGAAGAACTTTGCAACAGCTATCCCACAAGCCAAATTTGCACAATAAACTCTCTTCACCTAAACTTGCAAACATCTTCTTCGAAGTTCTACTCGAGTTGGCTGTTCCACTACAGTTGTCGTCTTACTAAAAAGCGTAAGGAAAAGAGAGTCAAATTTTATAAAACGAAACCACACAGTAGTAATGGTGTTCGGGTTTTTAAGCAAGCTATTCTTTCGCAACTCAAAGTCGAATCAAAAGAAGAAAAAGAAACACTTAAAAGTATTCGCTGTACCTATCGACGAAGTTTTAGCTAGAGAAACGGAAACTGGAAAAATTCCTAGAATCATACAGGAATGTATAGACGTGTTAGAAAACAATACATCAGAGGAAGGGTTATTTCGTGTACCTGGTAGCGAGCTGCAAATACAAGAAATTATACAAAAAGTCGATAGTGGTAAACCAGTCAATTTACGGGCTATTAGTGTGAATACGGTAGGCTCTCTACTTAAGCGATATTTCAGAGATTTACCAGAGCCTCTTTTAACGTATGAGCAGTATCCTAATTGGCTACGCTTGACCACATTGAAAAACCAAACCGAACGACGAAATGAATTGATACGACTATTTAAATTATTACCAGAACAACATCAGGACTTGTTCATATCGTTGCTAAGCCTTCTTACGAAAATTTCAACGGAACCAAGGTATATTGCATTATTGATATTTTGACCATTAGCGTTACGACAAGCAAAATGACCAGCGCTAATCTATCTTTTATATTTGGAATGAATGTAAGTGTAACAGTAGATTTATTAACAATAAGGTGATGCGACCCAGCTCGCCGAGCGAAGTCATGTCTGATTTTCCACGAATCAACTCAGTCATGCAAGTGTGTATAGAAGAATACACAGCTATACAAATGTGCTACGATGAGCTACGATTGAACGCTGTATCGCCGCTGAGCTCAAATGAAAGTCCAATGTCGCCCAGCAGTGGGTGTGGAACTGATACAGACACTGATAACACTGGAAAAAGAGACTCTATACCTTCATAACATGTAAATACACTAATTTATGCCAACATCTCTTCAATTTGTAAACTACTGTTGCTCTGGTCAACTCTTGTTTTTCTGTGTTAAATCTCATTAAAAAATCAATAAACATGCACGTTTGTTGAACGATACACCGGGTATTCAATTCTAAAAGGTAAGTACTTCACACACGTGAGTTGTGAAAGAGGGTATCTTCGAAGATGAAACAAAAATGACGAGTCTGACAGACTGATGCATAAAACAACTAATTTGGCGATTAACTAACTGAGAATATACCTTCTTTCACAACAATCGTTGATTTAAGAACAAGACTAACAAGTTTTAGGTACGAGATTTTCAAAACTAGCGAACGTGCGAGTGATCATTGTTTGAGTATTCGTTTATGATGACAAAACAGGCATTTGTCCGATTCTTATGAAGAAAAACACAGCTACCAACTTTCCTTTAACTGATACGATACTCAATAATGATTATTCAGCACTGAGCAACGTTTTTGATGTAACTTTTACTAACCAAAATAGATTTGGACTTTTCCAAGAATTCTTTATAAAGGTATGCATTTTCAATCGTGTTGTACAATGGTTGCTGTTAACTGATGACTTTTAAATGTTATTTCTACCGGGTAATTTTCATATGAATTCTGATTCCAACTTTCGCCTTATTACTGAACCAGCAACCATTGTACAATACAGTACCGAAGACTAACATATTAGTAGGCTGTAAATAAACGCTCAATATTAGGCATTTAATATCTATTCTTTGTAGTGGTGGCGAACAACATGGAGCCACAGGGAATTTGTAGAGTCCAAACAATTCTCTTATCTACTACGTTGTATTCTACGACTGAGTTGCCGTTCTGGTACATTACACACCCAATATCGCTCTCAATAAGAATGCTCTGTTCGCCGACAATTTCAATGTTTGGTAACACCGAATCAACTCCTGTTGGGTCAACAGCAACTAAGTCATACGTGTTTCGCTCAAGGTACTTTTTGAAATAGGCAACATACCCATTTGATAAAAACACGTGAGTAGCCATGTAAAAATTGTCGTCCATGTCGTATGCGGTATACCAGAGTATTGGCAACATCCACTTTTCAAGTACCAAGCCTGCTGCACTATATCTTAGCCCATATAGCGCCACACTTTGTGTTGTAGGAAAAGCCTCAAGGTCTGAAACATCTCCCAATGAACATAAAATTTCATTTTAGGAGTTATAAATACACCCATTACATCCCATATATGCACCCTTCTCCCATTATTAGTGAGCCACATCGTGTTACTGGTGATACAAGTATCTTTATGTTATTGTTATTTGTTATTGGTGTCAAACTTACTGATTTTTCTCGAACCGTGTAAAAGAACAACACCTGGTGCTTTCTCGATAAGATCTTGTCGATGGTGTATGTTTGTCTTAGTTATCCCGTTTATTGAATCCCAAACTTCAAGTGTGGTTTCTTTAAATTGAAGCAAAATCTTTCCATTATGAAGTGGCAGCAACATTTTTAAACCTTCAGGTATGGGAAATAAGCTTCTAAGTAAACCTCTGTGTATACTGCAGACTTCTTCATCTGCGTTAACGTTGATGATCTGTTTCTCGCTTCCGCGTAACTTCTTGCTTAACAAGTTTATTAAGTCGATAAACTTACAAGAACTAACTGACCTCCTTGAAGCATGAAACGATACCGCGACGATCAAAACGTTCATAGCTAGATATTTTCTATGTAGCTAGTTGTACAAAATCTTGTCATTACAAATAACTTGGTTGTCTGCTTCTAACACAACAATGCACAAGCTGGTGGTCCTGTTAGTCTGCGTGTTGGCCACTATTCAATGTAAAAACGTGTTGGTCGTAGCACCAGGTCTCGGAGGACACATACGACCTAATTTTGATCTTGCAAAGAAACTTGCCTCAAGAGGGCACGACATTACCCTATTAACAGAAGCATTAGCGCTAAAATACATAAATACAACCTCTATACGTCTAAAAGAGCTGATACTAACAGATACCTCACCCGATGCACTTCAAAAAGAAATAGAAATCGACGAAAAACTGAATGCCGAGGTCGCACAGACAAAAAATCTAATGAATGGAATCATTCACTTCTTTAGTTACCGCTCCAACATGGAAATCGCATTTTACAAAAAGATATCACAACTATTCGAAGAACAAAAGTTTGATCTCATGATTGTCGATTTTTCAGCGTTTACAGTTCGACCACTCATCCTCAAGCACAATACTCCCTGCGTCATTGCATGGGGAACTTACATTGCATCAACCGATGTTCCAGATGTAAACATTGTCGCGTTATCGAATCCACTTACTCGCAAAACGTTTAACACACTATTTGGTCGGCTACACAATTTCCTACGCAGCATCGCATTCACTTTCCGCGTTGCAGGATACGTTCTAGGACTCTTCAACAAGATCTATAACGACGAAAATATACCAGAAGAGTACAGACATTTGGCCACTATAAATAACTTTAACGCAGCTACCGATAAGTGCATGTCGCTCATCTCGACACCTAGAGCGCTCAACGCTGAAAGATTCCACAATTATCAGCATCGTTTCTTGGGTACTTTTATGGATTTGGAAGAAGCGCTAAAACCACAAGAACTAGGTGCAGAAATAGGTGATTGGATCAACAGAAATAGTGACCAAAATATTGTGTTTGGTGCGCTAGGTACAACTACATATTTGAGTGAAGAAAGAATGACAAATTTTGTACAAGGATTAGAAAAGTTTTTGTTGAAAGAATCTAATCATGCAAGAGTGTTGTTAGCGCTAAGTAAGACAAACTATGCGTTGTACTTGAAAGTTGTCAAATCTACCAAGTTGGAAAACTCGGATGGAATTCTAGTTGTTGATACGTTTGTTCCACAACGTGCTATTTTGCAGCATCCGTCTGTTAAAGTGTTTATCAGTCATGGTGGAACAGGTAGTGTAGTTGAATCTTGTTTGTATGCGAAACCAACGCTTGTTATGCCTTACCACTTTGATCATCACTACACAGCGATTAAAATTCAGGAACTAAACGCTGGTTTGTCGCTATTTACTTGGGAACCTCAATGGAAAGATTTGTTCATCGATAATGATCATGTAGAGTATTCGTTCACTTCGCAGGAGGTCGCTACAAAGTTGGAAAAGTTACTGTTTGATGAAACGTATGCAAAGGGTGTTGAAAATATTAGAAGAGAAATTATGTATGGTGGAGGTGCTGAGCGAGCAGCTGAGGAGATGGAATACTTTATGGATGCGAAAGGATTTGAGTATCAACGACCATTGCATCTTGATTATCCAATTTACAGACGATTGTACTTGGATTTCATTGCCATAGGAGTACTGATTGCGTACATTAGCTATCGTGTGTTACGAGGTGTACTCTCCCTGTGCATTGGTTCAAAGACAAAACAAAAGAAAGAATAAATCTAGCATTGTGAATTTACTGCAGGCTAGCAGCTCAACACTGTGTTGCATGACTGGTGGTACAGCTAGAACAGGACAAACAAAAGCTACCTTAATTCGTAGAATGCATTCTAAAAATAATCGACAGTGACACTTTGTTTGGGATTAACTTGGATAAAAAATTTCAGCTTCTCATTCAAAGAAACAAACTACATGTCCTCCAAAGACACAGATACACAAGTTAACACTACCGATGTTACTACAGGGTCGGTAGTCGGCCCAATATCAGTACTAAAACATCGACCAAATTCCACAATAGAACCAACAATGCATAACACTACAGTAACAGTGCACAAGTACAAATTATCCAATATTGTTGCGTTTGTCATCATTGGATTGAACACTTTATATTTATTATACCAAATTGCGCTCGTCATTACATTCAGCATCTATTTGAATAGAGCCATTGACTTGTTCCAGTACAAGAAACAAGATATACTAGCTGCCAATTTGAGCTTGGCTACCCTAAGTGTTATATGCGCAGCCATTGGATTCCTAGTGATCGCCATCAGTTTATTCGAAAGATTGGAACAACGTATACTCACATACATGTACTTGTTCTCGTTATTGATTTTCGGAGTCGGTCAGCTCATCGCAGCTGGTTTCATGTTCCCATACCCAGAAGATCTACGAGCACTAGGTATCCCTGTATTCATCATTTGCGCACTTTTCTACTTGGTCATGATACCCGCTGTAATAGCACGTATTGTCATGCTCCATAGAGAAGATCAAGTTCCCGACTTCGAAGAAAAGGTCGTCACACCAGCTCAAGTTATTGTTCACACTCCTCTGATGCAACAAATCGATGGCGGAGATGGTGAAGAAGAAGAAATGTAATAAATAGGCACGTTTACTGTTTATACCTTCTTCTACTGTTTTGCACACCCTTTCTTCTTCTTAGCCTTTTCAAAGTTAGTTTCGAACAAAATAGTCATACCTCATCAATCTTTTTCAACTCCTTTTCGGACATGAGTTTGGTTGGCTCTACAACTGCTGCTACAGCACCTTCAAATAATTCACCCAAACCGACTTGCAATTTTGCGCTGCATTCAAAGTAAGCGTAAGCTCCAATCTTTTTGGCCAAATCTTGACCTTCCTTCTTTGAGATTGGTTGCACACCTAGTGTTTTGCATGCTTCTGGATCGTCACGTAAATCCATTTTATTTCCGACTAAAAGGTATGGTGTTGTTAAATCTATATCGTCAGTAAAAGTCGGAAAAAATATACGTTTGGTTGATTCAAGTTCTTTGATCCATTTTGTTTCTATGCGTGAGAAACTTGCTCTATCAACAAGCGAAAAATAAATGATGAATACTTTCTATTACGAGTTAATAAAAATAAAAAGGCATACAGCATCATTGTAGCTTAGAGGGCGCATAGTATCGCTCTCGACACCACTAGTATCCCAAAGACCGACTGTAATGGGTCTCTTGTTATGATCTACGATTGCTGTATAGTTGTCGAATGCTGTAGGGACGTGTCTAGGAAACGTTTAAAAATTAATTCATAATACATACTCCTCAGGGAACTCATTTTCAACGAATGAAACTAAAACACTGTCGGGTTAGTCATTTTAAAGGTTTAAAAGCGCGTACCATGTTTTTCCGACGCCAGAGTCTCCAATGTTCACACATTTGATACTCGAAATTGATGTATCTGCCATCGTAGTTGGTGAATAACTGTTCTTCTTTGTTGGAGAAGGTTAACCTTGTTTTCTCAACAGCTGTCAAAATCAATGTCCGCCAATCACATTTTCGGCACCGCCCGTTACAACGATGCAGAATCATAACTGTAGGGTGAGAACAAGCGAAACACCTGCTATTGGAATCACAGTTCTTGTTGGAACTATTTTAGTTCATACTTTGCCATTAATTGAGCCTTCTAGTTCTTCTTGTAATTTTTGACAGCCGTCAAACAAGTTGGCCGTTGAGCACTAAACAGAAAAATGCGTCTACTACCGATTTTACTCATTAGCGCGATCGTTCTATTTGATATCGCCTACTGTGCTGGTGACAGAGTCACAACATCGACATGTGTACCTGGAAATATGTGTGACGGTACAAGCGCAAAACCATGCTCATATAACAAACCTATTACAGTCACAATCGAACTATATAACGGAACATCTTACTTTTACGGATTCTGTGTTAACTCGGATACTTTTTACCAACTCTCAGTCCTCGATTGTATGCTCGTTTTCGGTTTTGACTAATATTTAGCATGGAACACTATGAACTCTACAAATACTACTTATATTCGCGTGCATGCTGGTGGAAAGGTTTCCGAAGTTCGTTACTACAATGATGCTGTATGTTTTGATCTTTTATGCTAACAATGTAGACCAACGCAACATATGTATCGTTTTTCACAGCGATTATCAATTTGGATGGAGGTATAGTGACACAAACTAACAACCAATCGACAAGCGCGATATTATTCCAAAATGGTTGCACATATGGAGGCTTTGGCTGTTTGTTACTTCCCGACCAACCATGTGTTCGATCTATCGATTGTGGTCAAACATATACTGCTAATCAAAAAGCGGGAGGAAATTCGTATCTGAACCAAAACGTACAATTGTACTTGGCATTCCAAGGCTCCGCGACAGGAAATATTCCATGCAAGAGCGCATCACTATTACCTGCAAACTTTAGACAGTATAGTTTGCAAACATATTTTGGTGTCCTCACGAATCTCTTCGTTCCAACCATTAACTAAGAAATTGTACTAAAAGTCTTTTTAAAAAGAACAAACGTGTGTATGTACAAAATTGTTTACATCCCATCTTTCTATTACAACCTATACGAGCGAATGGCAGTATTGCTTGAGCTACGGTCTACAAGACCGTCCAAATATTTTGGTGGCATGTCTTTGGCGTCGAATTGAACGACTTCGGCCTCGAATTTATGGGTATTGGGTTGTTCCTTGGCAGGAAGAAGGTTTGGGTTTACACTCTTTAAAACAGAGGCTTGTTCATGATACTCGGTGACTTGTTCAGTATCGAATGTGGCAGTACTCTTAGCTAGGTTCCTAGTTTGATATCTGTTTGCGTACGAGGTCACATTGCGATTGAAGAGTCTGCGGATCATTCTTGTGTGATGTGTTGTGTTTTCTAAAAAGTTTGGAAATTCATAGCTGCGAATTAATACCCAATCTCTGATTGCTGGTAAACCTTGGCACTGCCAAGACCAAATATACTTTGAGCTATTTTTTACGACTTACTATAAAGATTTGTGATCTTTGCAGTGTAAGGACGTAGATCATGATTTGTCTCATTGGATAACGGCCTTATCGTACAATTCGCTTGTCGTGCATCGTTTGTTGCCAGCAATTACTCATAAAAGAAATATTTAATGGAAGAAAAGTACTGGTTTCAAGTGTGGTTGTGACTGGGCAATCAACTCCATCACACAATTATAGTCGTGTTCTCCATCATGGTAATTGTCAATAACCATTTGCGCTCTAGCACGGAACTTGGACATTCTTTGATTGTATACATCATACCACCAACTTTCATCAAGAATTAATCCACCAGTTGGGTTATGTTCACTCTTTACACAAATAGGTTCTTTTGTTTCTGGATCTACCAGATTCGCAAAGAACTCTGATACTTTTTTAAAATCACAGTCGGGTTTAAGCCAATAACAGAGACCTTTCCGCTCTTTTTCTAAAATCAAGTTTAGAAATTCTTGGTCAAACTCTAAATATTTTGTAGGTTGTCGTAGGGACTCGAGTCTATCATGTTCATTAGCAGGAAACAGCCATGACCGTTTCGAACCGAAAAAAAATATCATGTCTTCCATATCGCGGGGACTAATATCCTCGGATTTATATTCTCGACTAAGGTACGTCGCTGAGATAGCCACGAACCTTGGCCGAGGTTCTTGTTGGCTCATTGTGTTTAAAATAAATTACAGATGCGTCGAATAACGTGTTGTGGTTCGATTTCACTCGATACAAGCGTGTACCAATCGGTGGTATGTGTCGAGTGGTTCTAAAAAATTGTTTGACAAAACGTTCTATTGGTCAACTCTGACAAAGAACCAGCTAGTTGGACTCAAGTTGTGAAACAGTAAATTTATTCGTCATCGTCAGCAAATTCCAAGGATAACGTGTAATGACGATGATTGACTTCATCATCGGCAGTAATCGAAATACTTACTGGGATTGCAGTTCCTGGTTCAACTTCAAACGCTTGTGGGAGTAAAATTGTCGTTTGTTTCCAGTGTGTTGGCTCATCGGCTGGTCCAGTTGCCAATACAACATTATTCTTACCTTCGAATACAACATCGAACCACAAAACAAATCCATGTAGGATTCCAGTTCTATTAACTCGGTAATAGTTCATTTTTAGAATCTCATGCAACTCTGATGCTTGCACAGTTTTGCAATCAAAAGAGTAAATTAGTTCTCGGTCAGAAATTAAATTTTTTTCTGTTAGACAACCAACATATGGCTTCGAAACAAGTTCTTGATGCGCTAATTGTTGCACACTTGAAAATGAAAATCTAATTGTCAGTAAACTTGCGTAAAACTTACCCATAAACATCTTCCCAGAAACCAAGTTTTTCCATGAATACATCTGACATATCGGCAGCAGCAGCGTAGATGTTCGCTTTTGATGGGAACATGACGCCATCAGTGGCCAAAAATCGGTCACGTGCAACCAACACACTATCTAACATGCTTTCGTGTACTAAATAGAAACCCATCCACTCGGAAATGATAACATCAACTTTGTGTGGTAGTTCTTTTATCGATTCGACGGTTTGTTGAACGACTGTAATGACATCAGAAAGTCCATTCTCTTGAATAACACTAGCTGCAATGTGTGCAGTACCACTGGCTTCAATTGCGTAAACGTGACGTGCACCACCGAGTTTTGCTGCAAACATGGACAGAATGCCTGTCCCTGCACCTACATCCATCACGATTTTATCACGGAACAAGTGTGAATTATTTTTGATTGCGTGCATGTAAGCCAATGTTCGTGGTTTGTCTTTTAACATGAGTTCGTGAACTGAAATATTGTTGTAGCTTTCAAAGTACTCTTTGTCATTTTCTTGTTTGAGAACGTCTTCGATATCCTCTTGTGTGTTCATGTCGTCGTTTGTCATAGTTGTGGTGTTGAATTTATTGAAAAAAGAAAAAAAAAACGGATGTTTAGGAAAAAATACAAATTATTTGAAGTATGACAACACCAGAGGAGCAGCCAACAGGCATTGTCTACTACCAAGACGCATCACGTAGAATGCTCTACGCATTTGAGGATCGTCTGCAAGCGACGATACCAAATTCAGTCGTACAATATCTTCGACTATGTGCACATCCAGTTGTCGCCTTTTTTCACTGCCTGTATGTTGTCTAGTTGCATCTAACATTTAGAGCGGCAATATCACTGTACATCGCACTGTTTCAACTTTTTTATCACTATTTCACGATGGCCCCAATATATATTGTAGGAACGATACTCACAACAGTAACGATAACAACAATTGGGTACATTAGACTACATACGTAACAAATTATTTAATTATTTCCTGGATACACCATGAATTGTCGGGCGGTGTTAGGGTTGTCAGTTATAATACCATCAACACCCAATGCAACAACGTCCATCATATCATCCAATGTATTCACTGTCCACGGTACTACTCTTACACTTCTTTGTTTAAAATATTGTACTAGATCGGGTTTGACTAGTTTATAATGTGGAGAATAAATATTGGGTAAAAACCCAAGTTCGGTAACTTTTTGTACATAGTTTGTATCTTCCAGTTCGACCAACAATGATAGTGGAAGTGTTGTATCGAGTTCGCGGAAGATTTGTAGGGAACGTATATCAAAAGATTGAATAGTCACGCGAGAGACTATTCCTTTTGATTTGATGACTTGGTATAGTAACTCACAAAACTAGATGTTAGCTTGATTTTTCAACACATACTTGTCGAATAGGTGGATTCAACTTGCCATCACGTTCTGGTTTGGACTTGGTTTCAATATTGTACAATACTCTTCGTTTGTTGTTTGTTTGAATATATCGCTCCACACTATCGATAACATTCGAAAGTAGTGGCTTAGAAATGGGAAAAGGAGTTTGCAGAGGGAATTTGGGGTGCAAATGTCCACAATTGCAGGTGGATATCTGAGAGTAGGGCATGTGATAAAGTGCATACTTTTCCATTGCTTCTTCTACACTAGTAATGTTCTCGCCATTTGGACCTGTGCATATTTCAGGGTTCAACCAAGGGTCATGTGAAACGACAACTTGATTGTCCTGAGAAATTACGGTGTCCATTTCGACTACATCTACTCCCATATCGATTGCTTTCAAGAAACCTGGAATTGTGTTTTCAGGAAGAATTGCTCTGCATCCGCGGTGTCCGCTGATTTCGACTTTTCCTGCCGCTCGTTGTGGTGCTGTTTGTGAAACAATTAAAATGACTATCATTGCTAACGCTCTGAAAGTCAGTAAACATTTGTACGCATTTACACGGTAGCAAGAACGACAGCCCCTACGACGATAGAAATTTTTATGGCAACAGTCTTCGGGTTAGATATCAGAGGGGTTGTAGCAGGTACATCTTGTACGCTTGCAAGTCCATCCACCTCTTCTTGTTCGTATGATGGCATCCAAGTGATGCAACTTGGTTGGTTTCGTTTTTACAACTAGTAACGGTTTTTTTGTTCGCTGGAACCCAAGTCAAATTCGACCAGCAAGGTAAAATACTTAGAAAGTTCAAAACAATAGAAAAGCGAGCAAAAGAAGCTTCATTTTTGAGTCAACTTGTTATCCAAACATTCTAACATGACATCTACCTGGAAGACACATTTCCATCAACAAGTTATACATAGAAATAAGCTAGAAGCGAGTGCTTTTAGCGGTTTGATCGAATCTTGTACGTATTTTGTTCGCGTTTTTAATTGTTCCAGATTCTGCCGTATTGAAGGACTGTTTAGAATCAAAATCACAAAACACTACGTTAAAAAAGCAAGTTAAAACATACAAAGATCAATCGGAAGAGTTGAATGGTCTAATAGAAAGTTTAAAAAATAATGGAGCGACAGCACAAGTCACATCACAACGTGTTAGAGGTATGATCATTTTACGCATGTGGTAACCCAATAGAATTGGAAGAAAAGGTGTACAACTTGCAGGAAGAATTAACAACTTCTTTCAGAGCAAAAGCAGAGACAGCACAAGCTCTATTGGACATTAATACAGAAATGAAAAAAATACAACTGCAACTCAAGGAGAAAACACAAGAGTATGCGAACATATTATCAACTAACTTTTAGTGTTGAAGATTTACAAACAGAAAAACAAGTTTTATTACGTACAAATGCTAGTTTGAACACTACAATTGAAGAGAAAAATACAACACTTGATGTCGTCACAAAAGAAAACGAAACCATTCGCGCAGAGTTGCTCAAGTACGAAGAAAAGATAAAACTATTAGAAAACGAAAACAAACAAATGATCGAACGCGTCATTGATCAAAAACAAAAACAAGTATGCTTGAAGCTGGATACTAACGCGCATAGGTTGACGCGATGAACCAAGTGAATGAACTTCACCGAGATTTGATGGTACAAAAACAAAAAGTTTTATCATTACAAGCCAAGTACCAATCTGGTGCTCGTGAATCGGTAACGTCCCTGGAACCATTTGGAGATTTTGAACATATTGAAATGCCAACGATACAACCACCCGATGGTGTTCAATTCGACATTGCTCTAGATACACAAATCAATTGCCTATGTTTCTCGGAAGATAATCATTTACTAGCATTGGCCGGTAATGATAAAACGGTGAAACTGTACCACGCGAAAACAGGACAAAGTCATAGTACTTTGTACGGTTGTGTCGATAGTGTCATCAGCGTTGCGTTCTCACCAAATAACTCGATGGTTCTTGGTGGTTCCACCGACTCGGCATGTCGTGTTTGGAACGTTGGAAACGGACGTGCAAGACATACCCTAACAGGTCACACGAAACAAATCTATGCTGCAGATTTTGCAAGCGATAATAAAGTTGTGACAGGAAGCTATGACCGTACGATCAAGGTATGGGAGCTGAATCAAGGAACTTGTTTGAAGACCATTTTAGAGGCCAAATCAATTGTTAACGATTTGGAAGTTTCAAAAGTGAGTAACCAGATCATTAGTGCGCATTTTGATTGTGCCATTCGTATGTTTGATTTACGTACGTATGATATGGTAAAAGAAGTCGCAAAAGCACATGAGAATCAAATTACTGGTGTTAATATCAGTAGAGATGATCGGTATATTGCTACTTGTGGTAAAGATTCAGTGGTGAAAGTGTGGGACTCGAGAAAAATGCAAACTGCTGTACATACGCTAAAACATAACGATTTTAGAGTAAGTGTCAATACGAGCAAAGCAGTGTTCTCGCCATGTGGAACCTTTGTTGCTAGTGGATCAAGCAATGGTCAAGTTTATATTTGGCAATTGAAAGGGCATAACAATACACCTGTTGATAACGTGTTGAAGGGACATAAGGGTGTCGTTACAAGCCTTGCTTGGAGCTTTGATGGAAGTCAAGTAGCAAGTTGCTCTGTTGATAAGCACGTTTTATTGTATCAATAAATTGACCAGCTACTAATTTTAGAATTCGCTATTCTCCAAGCTAAGTGCTAGATAGTTCAAAGATCGTGTGGCCACATAAAGTTCAAAGATGCATGTTATTTCACTCATACTTGTAGCGAGTGCAATAGTGCTTGTCGTAGGCCAAGAAAAATGTAGTCCATCAGCAAAATATGTCAGCACAAGTCGCACAGATATTTGTTACACTTCGCAAACATATTGTGCTGGATTTCAACCTTCATCAGACTGGTCTGTCCCAATTTCCTGCCTGGAATCTACAACCATTTCTAATTGTACCTGTGCTATTCCAACAGCGTGCGATTGCATTAGCGGAAATAGCACTATAGTTACCGGTCTCCAATTACCAACAGGACTAAAATTCGGAAAAGTAGATGCGAGCGCATCCACGTTCAGTTACACGCTAGTCGTTGGATGTGATGGAAATTTATACTTTTTGCAGCTAGAAGGCGAACGATGGAAGAAACGACAGTACCTCGCTGCTTCATCTAAGAATTTGTTCATCGCTAGGTCGGCTCAGCTAAATTCAAGAATTTACAGCAACACGACAGGTACGTCAAGCGATTTAATTCGAATAGTTACGAACATCGACGTGACATGCAGAGCTTTACCTGTACCTACAAGTGCTCCCGTACCTGCAACTCCTCAACAAACTGCTGTACCAGCTCCAACAGTATTTAATCCTTTTTTCTGGCTTAGGTCGAACACCTCGACAATGCATCTTTCGTACATGGCATTACTGTGTGCAGTTGCCACGCTTTTATAGATTTAAGTTAAAGTATTTTAAATCTGCTGTTCAGAATCTTCAATAAAAACGTGTTACCTTTGTAAGTCAACGAAACACGTACTTTTGGATGATCAATAAGGTATACAAAGCGCATAGAAAAGCTGTTGAAGATCTTGAAAAAGCTCGATATTCACAAGGGCTGCTAAAATACGAAGCTGAAACAGAGCAAACTATAAAGCTAATGCGTATTCTGAAAATGAAGCAAAGTTTAGAGCAAAGCAGCCAATGAAATTCGAAAGTTGGAAATTGAATCTGCAGCTCAGTAGAGGAATAGCAAACAGAAAACTGACTATGAGTACACAAACAAAATGCTTTCGATTGATAAAGTAGATCCAACATTCTTGATACAAATGGGTCAAATTGAGGCATTCAAGTCGCTCGCAGTAGGTGGAGCCAGCACCATGACCTCAACTTGGTCAGTGAATCAATGGTTCGTAAGAAAAAATAAATCCTATTTCTGTCGTAACGAAAAGTCAACTCAACATGTCGCAAACAACGACAAGACGTTTGAACATTCTTGCTGGACATTTACGAAATGCTCCGCATAATACAAAACAAATCCATCCATCACACTCAAACGCAAATGAAGAATTTATAGAACGTCCCAAGCCGTTTCGTTTCGAATTACCGTACGCTTACGGAGAAGAAAAAAAACAAGCCACCATTGCATTACGAGAAGTACATTATCCGCGTATCTGCTAACATGTTAGGCTGTCGATCGTATTGTCAATATTGTCTTTCAAGTCTATACCATTATGGAAGCAGAAGAGGAAGAAGAGGAGACACCAGAAAACAAATCCCAAATTGCACAATGGTTATCACCTATAACCAATCTATTCGTGTCGAAGAAAGAAGAACCAACGAAAACATTTTTCCAATTAACATCTGACGAAATTGTCAAAGCACGAGAAGAGATTCTAAAACAACCTAATACACCATTCCTGGCAACGCTAATAGTCAAAGTACGAATTATTTGCATGCTAACACAATAGGGAGCCGAAAATACGTTCACCATCGTGACTGCATTATCTGTGGCATCATTACTAACAACATCGTGGTTACATAACATTTTTGAAAACAAATTGACGCCGTATATTCTGTATGTGACATGCTATTAGAACACGGTCTGACACTAGCAGGTACTATTCTATATTGTTAGATCATTTGTTCCGAAGAAGTTTCTATGACATCCAAGCCCTTCGAAAACGATACAAACGATTTACATCTGTAAATCTAATGCGTAGTATTACCTATCTACGTAGAAAGAGTCCATGGATCTATTACAATTTGCTCGCAGTCTACTTAAAAATGAGAAATCTAGCAATGATCCCTCGAAAAACCATTAGAAACACTCTATGGGTCTTGTTATCCATTTATACGAATGTTTTGTTGTTTAGCATGTATATTTTGCAAAAACTCGCTCCTCGATTAGAAATACTTTTGCGAAAAACATGGGTCGAGCTCTATGAGCTGTGCGAAGTGGTTTTGCAGTACTTGGTTTCATCAGAAGTAATTAAAGAGCTACATTAAAAGGCCGCTGCTAGGAAAAAGATGAAAAGCGATTTTGTAGCGTCCACTGCCAAATCAGAGCAAGATACGAAAACCAGTTTTGAGACGCGAACAATCACAAGGTCCAAAAAAAAAAGCGCTGGCAAACACTCATCGTGTGATGTCAATAGATGATTCTTATCCCTATGTTAGTTTTGTTACTACGGATAGTTCTGTCCCAAGAGACCTGCGACTGTCGCACAGTACCAGCAAATTATACATTCTCCGGTTGTCAAATATTCAACTCTAGAGCATACTGCAGTGAAGGTTTTCGTGACGCGGGATCCATAGACAAATATTTTCAGGCAAAATGGAAGAATACTGTTAACACCCCAGAGTCATATGACAAACGTGTTGCCTGCGGAATTATAAGAGACAGTACCATGTGTAAAAGCTTGTCGTACAATTTTGACTGCGCGATAGCTGCAAGAGAGTACGTTTGTTTTATTTGCACTAATCATAATAGTTTGCTAATGTCGCCTTGTAATTTATCAACACAAACACAGTTGCCCATTTGCTACTCAAGTTGCGCCTCATGGGCCAACTGCCTGTTACATATCACTTCAACAGAAGAATATTGTCAACGATATGTCAAATTAAATCATGTCGCTGAAAAAGGAAGCAACAACTGCATCAGTCTTGAAGTAGATTGGTACAGTGATGTAACAATGTCCTCAGCCCCTAGGAGATCTACAAGTTTGTTATGCTGGTTCATAATCATTTTTTTCTTTATGTCATTGTAAAATATTAATTGTCAACTTTCACCTATTTTGGTACCTGTCATAAGTCGTCATAAGCAAACAAAAAACTTTTTGCAACTAGTCGTACAATGGCCGATAAACTTTCAGAGGAACAAGTACAAGAATTCAAAGAAGCCTTCTCGCTCTTCGATAAGGACGGAGATGGCACAATCTCAACAAAAGAGTTGGGCACCGTTATGCGTGCACTTGGTCAAAACCCAACAGAAAGTGAACTCCAAGAGATGATCAAAGAAGTTGATGTAGACAGCAACGGTACTATCGACTTTAAGGAATTCTTGAACCTCATGCAAAAGAAGATGACCGATACAGACACTGAGGAAGAAATCAAAGAAGCTTTCCGCGTATTCGACAGAGACAATGACGGTATTATTTCAGCTGCCGAGTTGCGTCACGTTATGACCACCCTCGGAGAAAGATTGAGCGAAGAAGAAGCAGAAGAAATGATTCGCGAAGCAGATACTAACGGCGACGGTCAAATTAACTACGAAGAATTCACCAAGTTGATGATCCAATCATAAATTAGTTTTTATTCTTTACAGATCGGATACAGTGATATTTTGACGAGTTTTCCGCATACCTCCAGGAACGCCTCAATGACGTCCCATAAGAAATCTTCATCGTCTAGTCTGGCCAACTCAGTGTTTCTGCGCTTGGTTCTGGGTAATCTTGTTACGCAAAGGTTCAAATGGCCCAAGTTGCCACATCTCGCAGCTAATTGTTTGACAAATTGTAAATTGGTGAAAGGTGCGTCTAAAAGACACAGACTCAGCAGTTGTAGGTATTTACAGCTCTCTTGTTGCTCTGTAATTTCTGGAATGTTCGAAACAGAGCATGTTAAACAGGGGCTTTTCGCAACATTAGTAGGAGCACTCTTTTGTCCAAAGGGTTGTTGCACTGGTCGCTTCGATCTTCCAAATTTTACATTTCTAAGCGATGGACATGCCAAGAAATCTTCTATACATTTCGGGTGAAGCATAGTTTGATAGTGTAACACAACAACATCTTCTCTGGTGTCGTAATGATGTTGATCATCGAGTTCTAGCTCTAGCGTATGCAATTGCCGCCACTTTTGCGCTACTTGACTGGTATGTTCCGGCAAAATCAAATAACTTTCGCTACAAGCGCACTTGTACTTGGCGCCAAATTTTGCCGTGACAACATCACAATGATTCATTTTCAAACTTTGCAAAGATACCAAGTGTTCCACCAAATTACCAAAATAAAAGAAAGATCGATGCAAACGCAATCCAGACAAGTTCAAATGCGTTAACAATTTGCAACGAGTTATAAAAGTATCAAAACACGGATACAATGGATGATGATGATGCCCATGATGATGATGGTGCGTCAAATACTGCTGTACAAAGTAACCATGCGTTAAATGCGGATTATACGCAATTTCCAAAGTTTCTACATGATCTTTCAAACCACCTGTCAACAAGTTCATTTGGTCAACACCAACCATTAAACATTCGTTCAAATACAAATGCTTCAAACTTGGTAAATTTGTAATAATGTCAACATCTTCTTGCGCCAGAGCAAATGGGTATCCACTCAAATCCAAAGTATGGAGAATGGGTAATTTGATTTCACTTGTGAACAAGTGTGAAAGTATGTACTGATTATAACTCAAATTTAAATGTTCGATCTCTTGTACGAGGACTAGTAATTGGTGTAATCCTTGACTTGTGAAACGACAACGTGCAACGGATAAATGTCGGAGTGACAGAATTTGACTATTTCGTTTGTGAAGTTTGACTAACCGTAGTAACGATTTATCTGTCAAGTATTCACACCAGTCTAATATTAAGTGTTCTATGGTTCGTACTTGAGGAATATCATCGACGCCTTGTTCGTGATTTCTTCGTCTAACTTTTCGTTTCTTTTCACTTCTGATTTTTAGTAAATGCAAAAACGCGCTGTCCGTTAGTGAACGATTTTGACGCAAATTCACGTGTGTATTATTCGTTTGTGTTTGCGTGCTGGCTTGAACGAGTGCGTACATGCATGAAGAAACGTTTTCTTGTCGAATTTGTCGTTCCCAACTCGATTCTTCCTCTTCGTCTTCATGAAAATTTATTCCCTCACGTGTACGACGATTCATTAACTCTACGGTGATATGATCTGGATACTCTTGTTTTGTGCTGAATAGATGATACTTCCAAACGCGATTTTCGAAACACCATTTCTTCCAAGCGGTGCAGACGTGTATTGCTTGAATCAAATCTTGTGGTGGAAGAAACGAGAAAACTTCACACCAAATATCTTTTTGCAGGTCATGTATCGTGTGAGATGAAACTGACATCATTCATATTCACAGGTTCGTTTTCGAAAGGCTAGTTTTACAAACAGCTACAAGAGAAATGCAAAGTTTTCAAGTCAAAATTTGTTTTCTATTATCATTTACAAGAATAATGCCAATAAGGCGACTAGTAGTACTGCGAAAGCTGGAGCTGCTGTTTCAGCACCAGAGATTGGAGCAACTGCCCATTGTGGTAGAGAAGTGAATAAGGTTCCAGCTGATCCATCGTCACAGGTGGCACCATCTCTGATTACTTGATAGATAGTGAGATCATCGTTGTAGATGTTTCCTGAAGTGATTTGGTTTTGAGCGAATAGACCCATGTGCAATTGAGCAAGAGTGTTTGCTCCACCGTTAATGTTGGCAACTGAAACCAAGTTTCTGTTGGCCCATACGGCAGCAGTACCTACAACATCGTTGAAATCAACGTAAACGGTGATGTTGACCCATTGGTTGCGTGGGAATACGTATGAATCACTTTGTAGAACTGTAGCAGATCCGTTTTGTGATGGTACGTTGTACAAAGAGAGCTTGTAGTTTGAATCTAGAGACAAGGAGATGTAACGCTTTCCTGGTGCGTCGCTGCTGTCAGTGGAGATCTCAGCTAGAGTGACCCATTGGCCAGACTTGATATCGATTTGCATGTTGACGAAGAATTCGATGTATACAGGTCCCTTGATGACACCTTCAGTTGTTTTGAACAATTGGATGCTTTGGTATCCCTTGTGTTCGTTATCTTCGGCTTGTGTGATGATACCTTGTAGTGCACTCTTTCCGCTGCGAGTGGTACCACCTTGTAGTTTCCATGTTGAACCAGTTTGATCAGGTGTAGAGTACATTCCATCGAATTCGGAAAGATCTTCGAATCCGGTGTTGTATCTTCTACAGAACTTAGCTTTGTTGTCTCTGGCGATTATACGTTCAGAAAATGATGAGGGTAGCTGTAGTGTTTGTGAATATACTACGGCGACTAGTGCGAGTGCTAATACTGCTTGTTTGAACATCTTTGTTGTTTTGTGTTTTGACTTTCACAAATGTCATTCTGTTTTTAACGTGGCTCGCAATTATTTTTATGAGTGTTCCACCAAACCAAGACTTTGTCAAGTATTTTCAGAACCAGTGACTTTTGACATTTCACTAAATATGGAAATAAACAAATTTGATTGTAATTGAACCAAGAGCAGGTGAAAGTGAATTTGCGTGCTTGTTACTTCTAGGGCACTTAACCCGCATTGTTTGCGTTTTCTCCAAATTTTCGTCGATTTCACATCTTAATCTCTTACATCTAGTGGAGGGAGCACTTGTCTGAGAATCCCAGAAGCTGAGCAACATAGTTTGCAATAGGTATCGAGCTTGTCAGTCCAGGACTTTCAATTCCCAGCAAATTTACAAAATTTTGAAATCCTTTTTCACTCTCTTCCTGGATCATAAAGTCTTTCACAGCAGTACCAGGTGCTTGCAGTTTTGGTCGAATGCCACAATAATCTGCACGAAGTTTGTTCGGATCTACACCTCTCAAATACTGTTGTACACTCGCGTAAAACTCGTCTTTGTTATCTATGACACTATAGTCCCATTTCTTGGTTTTTAGAGACGCATAGTCACCAAGGTAGTGTGTATCAGGTCCAAAACGAACTCTACCAGAGAGATCAACTGTTGCGTGAACGCCTAAACCTTTCGAAAGGTGTTTGTCAGGTACAGGATAGATCAATCGACTCACAAGTGGTGTGTTACTCTGGTACGAGTAGTATTGTCCCTTGTAGAAATAAGTTTGATATTCAGGTGGTGAATTGTTCATCAATAGTTCAACTATTCCCTGTGCATCTAAGCCAGCGCTGTTTACCACTCGTAGTGCTCGAATGACAGTTTTTTCGTCGTTTTGAGTGATAGTAAGGTAGTAGTATCTAGTATCATATTCAATCGCTGTAATCTTGGTGGATGTGAGAATTTGGTTTTGCGTGTCATCTAGTATCATGTTTCGAAATACGTTCATGAGTGTGTGACTGTCGATTATTCCTGTTCGAGGAGAGTACAATGCATACTTGGCGCGAACGTTTGGTTCTTGTGCGATTTCTTCTTTGGATAGGAAACGTAGGTCTCGTTCTGTTTCGCGTTTTATCATTGTGTTCAGATATTCACCTTCTTCATCGTTTTGAGCTACAATCCACTTTCCAACACGTTTGTGTGGTATTTTGTATTTTTCACAGAATGGATACAGTATTTGATGTCCTTGTATGCAAAACAATTGCTTTTTGCTATTTGTTGGGTAGTACAGTCCTGCATGTATGACTTCACTATTTCTATAGAACTCGTTTCTTCTCCAATATCGCCGTTTTTCTCAATTACGAGTGTATTAAAACCTGTGCACGTGTAAGCTTCACGTGCTAATCGTGCTCCTATTGCCAGTCCGACTACACCAGCTCCAATTATCACGTTATTTGCGTCAATGTCGTATGAGCGTAGTCGAGTTTGAACGATAAGATTTGTTCTTCGCGTTATGACATGGTGAACGAGTTTGTGCATGTTTAAATCATTTTCCAGGTTGTTCAATCTTACAAGAAGCACTCGAGTATTAGGTTATTGTTAAGCGCGAAGCACTAGTATAAATTTGCACTCATACAAGCAAATATAAATCAATGTGCTGATAATTTTCTTTATGAACTAGCTCTCTTAATTATATTTAGAACTATTCCGGATTCACGAATCCAGGTTTGACACGAATCGTGCAACTCTCGGATCAACTTTTCAAGCAAGGATATTGTAAATAGATATCCTCTAATAATAACCAGCGGTAAATATAAAAATATTATTCTTGCCCGCAATAATTGGAATTTCTCAGTCGTTGGGTATTAAAGCATCAAGTAGGCGGCTTTTTCTCGTCAACAAAAAACAAAATCACATCAACAATGATAAGAAGTCTCGCCACACAACGTAACTTTATCACAAGAGGATTTGGAAACTTTGTCGCTAGGGCGCCAGTATTTGATAGTGGTGCATCGCAAGGAAACCCAGCCATTAACGATCAAGTTAATGTATTGAAAGATTTTGATAGCAAGCAGTTGTACGAAAAGGACCAAGGCGTCGGCGCTCTAGTCGATGAAGTCAATCCAAAACCTACGACCACCCTATTCTACGGAAAAGATAGACCACCAGTAACAGTTTTCCACGACTTGGTGGACAAAACACACAATACTGCACTGTAAATTAAGAACATATAAATTATACGACAAATACTTTTCTGAAAGAAACGTCTTTTGAGCAAGGAGTATCTTTTCCTTAGCGTTTGAGTCTAGTATGCGTTCCGTATCTACCTGATTTATAGCGGGGCCTCTGCTTGCTTTAGCTATTTGGCAAAACTGACGTGTGATACGCGGATACAACCGATTAAAGAGCAAACCCTCTACAGTGTAAAACACAAACTCTAGAAAACAATGACAAACAACTTAACTACAAAAATCGGCTACCAAAAGTACGGCAAAGGCTGCGTACGCGTTGTTAAAGTAAACAAAACAGACAAACACGACGTTCGCGAAATTACTGCTCAAGTTCAATTGGAAGGCGCGTTCGATGAATCATATTACACTGGAGATAACTCTTCCATTGTAGCCACTGATTCTATCAAAAACACAGTTTACGTTTTGGCCAAGGACCATACGTTGAACCCTATCGAAGATTTTGCTCTCGTGGTTGCTCGTCACTTTTTGAAAACGTACTCTCATGTAACAGGTGCCCATGTTAGAATTATTGAGACTCCTTGGGAACGTTTAGTCATCAAGGGCAAGCCACACACTCACGCTTTTCACAATGTACAACCTTACGTACACGTATGTCAAGTATACGCAAGTCGTGATGGAGAACTAAAGGTATCGAGTGGTATTGACAAACTTCAAGTACTCAAGACTACACAATCTGGTTTCACCGATTTTGTTCGCGATAGATTCACAACTCTACCAGAGACCAAAGACAGAATGATGAAAACTACAATCACTTCGTCGTGGAATTACAATGCCAAAGCGTTGGCAAGCATCAAGCAAGGAAATAATCCCCAATTCAACAATATTTTCGACATGGTCAAGGACACCATGATTGAAGAGTTTGCTGGTGAACCCGTAAAGGGCACGTACAGTCCATCTGTCCAACAAACACTATACGACATGGGTACTAGAGTATTAAACGCAGAGGCTAGTATTGAAAGCATTTCTATCACAATGCCCAACCAACATAACATCATGTTTGATTTGAGTCGGTTCGGTCTCAAGAATGAAAATGAAATATTTTTCCCATCTGACGAACCTTATGGTTTGATTGAAGCCACTGTTGTACGTGGTGTACCAGATAGAGAGGGAAATGGAAATCGTTTAGCAGCCAAGTCTCGTTTATAAAAAAGTTTATTTTGCAAACTACGCGTTGACTAGTTCTTCTCATCATGTCCTTGTTCAAAGCTAGAGATTGGTGGAGTACCAAGTGTGGGCATGAAGAAGAGTTTGATAAGGGATGTATGGTTGTTGGGAATGTAGACAATCAGATACCTTCTAATAATCAAGATTCCGTTGACAAGATTGTTGTTGGAAGTTTCTCTGGCGTGTTGCGAATCTATAATCCGAAAAGAAACAAATACTCACCTAATGATCTGTTACTGGAGCAACAATTAGACCAACCTATCATACAAGTAGCTATTGGAAAATTTGTACCGTACGTATTTGTTTTCTTCGTTAACAAGTAGGCAATCACCGAATAATTCTTTGGCAATTCTCATGCCTCGTAAATTAGCAGTTTATACGATTATGACAGGAGGAGCAGGTGGATTCGAACAAGATGATGTTAAGGGCTTTACGTTAATCAAACAATACGAACATATCCTACAACGATTGGCGTACAACTTTTGTTATGGACCATTCGGTGGAGTACACGGACGCGATTACTTATGCGTACAATCTTTCGACGGTCAATTAGCGTTTTTCGAGCAAGATCATTTTGTATTTGCTCGATACATTGCCGATAGTCTAATACCAGGTCCGATTTGCTACAGTAAGGGAATGGACAGCTTCGTGACAGCAAACTCTAAGATGGAGATAGAGGCTTACAAATATCAAGTACTCGCAGCATCATCAGGATCAAATGAAAAAGATGCCAACCAACAAGGAGGAAAGAAAGTACAGGTCGATTGGAGTGCCAATGTCGGAGAAGAGATTTATGATATTCGAGTAGCAAAGTTTAGTCAATTCTTGAGTAACACACAGACAGAGATTGTAGCCATCGGAGAAAGAACTTTATTCTGTATTCGAGAAAATGGATCTATTGCGTCGCAAAAAAGATTGGATTACTTCCCAAGTGTATTATGCCCATATAACCAAACAAAAGATCCAATGTCAAAACATAATTTAATTATTGGTACTCACAGCAAGTCTCTAATGATCTACAAAGATCCAAAATTAATTTGGGCTAGCGGAACCAATAGTGTACCGGTGAGTGTGTATGTAGGCCGATTTGGTGGAATTTCTGGAATGATTGTCTTGCTCGATGATGAAGGTCACTTAACTGTAAACTATTTGGGAAGTGATCCTGTAAGTAACCCAATACCTACTATGGAGAGCAAAGAAGTGGATTATGCCGAGCTAGAGTCCGAGCACAGAAAGTTACAAGCTTTCATTCGTCAAACACAAGCTCAAGGGAAACAAGAACCTAGCGACAAGCTACTGATTCGAGCGCAAGTTCCTATAGCAATAGATCAAGATGGATATGATGGTAACAGACAAAGAAAAGTAACTGTCAAAATTTATCTTGGATTTACAGGAGAAGATGTAGCTCTGTCTGATGTTACGTTAAACGTGAATGTTCAACAACCGTTGACTGTACAAAACTCGAATGTTGTATCGCTAGGTAATATCAGAGGTGGTTCTCAACATACACCCATCATCGTGCCGATAGTCATACTTGGTGGAGATAGCTGTATACCTTCGTCGCTGCAGTGTGACGTAATGGCTGTGTATACTACGCCAAATGGAGAGTCAAGAACAGCTAGCTGTACATTTTCGCTTCCATTTTCACTCACAGGCCACATTGTTCCACAAAAGAAATCAGCTACCTTCAAACTAACAATAGATACAAACAGAGGAGCGCTAGGTACTGATCAAATTTTCGAAGATTTGATGGAAGGTACAGATGCCGAGTGGAGGAGCTCAGCTACTCAGAATAGTATTACCTTCCAATATAACGATGGTAGTGATGTAACCATGTTAGTGAGTAAGAACGCTGGACGCTATCGCATTCAATCTGGAACGTTTGATGCGCTATGGCTATTTACTAGTGAGCTTGTCCGACGCATCAAGGCTTACTTTGCTCAACAAGAGCAGATGAAGAGCCAACAAGAGAAACAGAGTAAAGGCAAAGCTAGAAAAGTTGACGATGATGACTTTGAAGAGCATGAAGAAGAGACAAAACCTGACGATAAAGCTTTCTCGATAACATTCGACGAAGGAATTCCATACCGACCATTTTTCGATGTGGTAGATCAACACTTGGAGAGTAGATGGGGAGTAAGCAGAGAAAACGAAAAGCTTACAAATCTTGCTGCTCAAATAAGAAGTGTACAAAAGAGATTGCTCATTAGGTTCAAAGAGAGAAATCCAACACCGTTAAATAACATTGACTTATTATTTGAGGACACGTACCGACGAATAATAGATTGCTCAAAGAAGATGGAGGATCATCAAGCAAATTTAAAAAAATCAACAGCATCTTTATCGTGTGCTATAAGTATGATCCTTCTTCTGGTACAGATAAAACATAATCTACCGGAGCGCGATATTCAAGTTTTGAAAGAATACCTGTCACCTAACGTAAACGATTGTGAGGAGCAAGGATGGGAAGAAATGACTGAAGCATCTGTGAATCACTTGATACGAACTGGAAGCAAAGCTGCAAATGCGAAAGAACTAGTCGCCTCTGTTACTACGACGTTAGAAATGCCCAAAGATACAAGCAATCTGAAACGAGTGATTGTTTCATTAAACAATAAAATACAGACGGGAGATATACAGCTGTACAAAGAACCAAAAGCCAAGGATAAGAAGGGTGGTAAAGCAAAATCTAAGAAAGGCGAGGCTGCAGCGTAATAAAAACTATGTTGTAAAAAGGATTACCGGATGTGGGGGTCGAACCCACGACCCCGGGATTAGAAGTCCCGTGCTCTATCCAACTGAGCTAAACCGGCTTGATGTTCAAGTGCTTGTTTAATGGTAATAATATTGAAATTAATTATGGGTAAATTTATGCCTCATAGTGTTAGCATGTGGGAGATGTTGCTGTAATTGGTATCAAAACATATCAATTGATTTTGCATTTGGCAGGGTTTTTGTTTTGCGTGCATGTAGAGCATTCTATTGTCAGTTTGGCTTCGCTACTAACATTTGAAGTAAAATACAGCATTTATGCATCAAACTTTACTGAGTTGACATCTTTCCAGATATTACCCATGTTTAGCTTGCTTGACATCATATTCTTCGTTTTTATGCCCTGTACAGTTTCCATTTCAGTATTCCATGACAAAAACTTGGACAGGTTTAGCTTGTCTGTCAAGTCAGGTACTTCTAGACCCATTGTACCTTCATAAAGCGACCTATCAGTAACAGCAACTTGCGATTTCAACGACAACTTTCCCCGTTTACGTGCTTTTTCTTCCTCAAATTTAGCATCTTCGGCTTTTAGCCAATCTTGCACCATCTCGTGCATCATTTCGTCAGTAAATCGCTCGACATCGGAGTGGTTTTCGACTAAGTAGTTATGCATATGTAGTGTTCGTTTGTATCGTGGTATTTGTCCTTTTTGGTTCTTCGCTACACGATAATTAGTATGTATTTTCAAATTAATACCTTTTTGTTTTTCGATTCTGTTTGTGTGCACTACAGCTCTGTGCATGTGACCTGCTCTTCTACTCTTAGGATGTACGACTTTCTCTTCCTTAGGCATGCTTGTTTGAAGTTTGTGTTAAATCACCAGTTGACTCAACCTTACGCACAAACAAAAATCGATCTTGTCTCACGGATACATCATGGCTAACGAAAACATCTTCGAGATTGTACAAACCCTTATCGCGAATTATAAGAAGGATACTCCACAAAAGATCAAACTTATCGATTTATTCGTTGTATATGCTGGACTCACCGCTGTCCTACAATTTATTTACCGTGTACTAGTAGGTACCTTCCCACTTAACGCGTTTTTGGCCGCGTTTTTCACAAACATTGCATTAATCGTTTTTGCTGGTATAATATACAACTGATCTATAAACTAACGCAAAATAGTTGGCCTTAGAAAACAAGTGAACCCAGCAACAGCAGGAGAATTCAAAGTAGTACCAGAAAGAGCCTATGCCGATTTTCTATTCTGCTGTTTACTAACATTCTTCGTCGCGATGTCATATATTGGTTAAAATAATTAAACACATTGGGTTTTACAAATACACTTGGTTTATCTCCACGATAAACTGCAACGAATAATTTCTTAACGATTATTTCTTTTCTGGAATGCCGACGTCGTGATGTTCATCGGTATCTACTTCCATACTGTCACTAGCGCTTACAGCTGTCATATTTCTCTTTGATTTTTCAGATGATGGACCAGCATTTCTTGGCAGTGGATGCTTCTTTCGTAATAGTTGTGAGCTTATTGGCGATAAAGTACGATCTGTAGGTGACAAACCAGTAAATCTATTATCCCTATTACAGTTAGTGAACAAAACGCAATCCGGCCATACGCTTTTGGTGCAGAGAGTAAAAGTTGTGGTAGAGGTTTACGTATGGGTCTTGTATGTAGTGTAGACATTGTAGTGAGATGGATTGTTGTCAACGAAGTTTCAGTTGTTTGGGTTTAACGTGAATTGTTATTATTAGAAAAACGGTTTGATATCAATACCAAACATAGAAAACTTTATTAAAAACCAGCTGTAGATAGTCTTGTGATTCGCCAGCCAGTGCTGTTCCAGCCATAGCAGTAGTGAGTAATACGCTCCTCATGTACCACTAGCTTTCTATTTTAGACCATTAGATCCATGAGTTTAGCTGAGTTGGCAGCGAACAGAGCAACATGTCGAGCGTGAGGATGTCTGTTGCCATAGTACAAGTTACTCAGAGCACAGTACCGTCGCGTCTCTTCGAACATTCTATTTAAAACGATGGGAAATGAATCATCTACACCGCAGGCACCAGCTCCTCAAACAGTTGTGGAAGATAGGGTAGTAGAACCAATACTGGTAGATGAGTCAAAGCTGTTGACACATGAAGACGTTAAATTTCTGCATCAACACTTGCCTAAAAAACAACAAAGATTTGAACATTGGATTTTACTGTACTCTTCGACTAGAGATGGTTTAAGCATGCGTACATTTTATAATGAAGTTATGATGCGGTACGAAGTTAACAGTTTCTAACTTGCAGTGGTCCACAGTTTTTAGTTATTCGAGATACAAACGGACATACATTCGGTGGATTCGTTACAGAGGCATGGGATAAAAAACAAGCGTTTTATGGATCTGTAGATTGCTTTTTATTCCAAATATACCCAACGAGGAGTGCATATCATGCTACTGGCAAGATCAATTCGAACTACATTTATTTTTCGTTCGGAAACTCGACACATAGTCCAATTTTCAACGGATTAGGCATGGGAGGGCAACTCAAACATTTTTCTTTGGCATTAGATCCAGATTTCACGCATGGCACCTCAAACGCAGGGTGCGTAACCTACAACTCTTCACCTACGCTTGCGAGTGATCGAACTTTCCAAGTTCAAGAAATAGAGGCTTGGGGATTCCCTCTAGATGCAAAAGCAGAGGAGACTCTAAAGAATACGCAGAATATGCATACAATGATACAACAACGTGCACGAAAAGTAGATCCTAAAGATTTTGTTAGCGATATAAATATTCTACAGCAAGCAGGCGTAAATGTTGGAGAGTCAGGATATTTCCAAGAAAAAGCTGATAAAGCAAGTTAATTTTACATTGTATTAGCAGTTAGATGTTGTATTTTCTGCGTAATTATTTCTTATTTCAATAGTACTTGACGTAGTGCCGTAAACTATACCAAATCGATCATACATTTCCCGGCTTTTAGTATTAGTAAGAATAGTGAAAGCTAGTGTGATATTGTCGTAAACCTGCTGATCCAGTACTGACAAACATTCTCGAAAAGAGCTACCGTACCATTGAGCTCTGTACATTCGTTTTAATTTGGAAAAGTATGAGTCCACAATTTGGTGTTCGCATGCAATTCTAGGTACTTGAAGCGTTTCGTATAGTTTATTCCAAGGATGTTTTGAAATTTTATGCGACAACAATTCCTCTAGATGCGAGCTAGTATGTGGAGCAATGTTGGTATCACTAGCAGAAAAAACTATAACTATGATATCTAGCATTGAAATGTTGTACTGTAGTTAACGTTTGCGATGTAAGTGCTTCGCGCGACACTAAACTGCATTCAACTGATCTTTGTTTACTGCTGCCTATAAGTAACAAACTACCTGCAATGACTAGCTCAGCGTTCACATACGATATTAATCGTTGTGGAACAGCTCTTAAAGTTCTAAATAGAATATAAACGGTTGGATGAAACAACAGCCAACATATCCGAGCTCTCCCATTACCAAGACATCTCCACCACTGACAAAAATATAAAAATACATCCTCGAAAATCCGCAATTTTTAATCTTCATATCATTACCGTAAGGTATGAATGAGAACAACAAGCCGGTTTAGCTCAGTTGGATAGAGCACGGGACTTCTAATCCCGGGGTCGTGGGTTCGACCCCCACATCCGGTAATCCTTTTTACAACATATTTTTTCAATACACTTGGTTTCTTAAACCAAGCACCGTTTCAAACAAGTGCTAAGTTGAGGAAACATTATTTCTTGCTGTTGAGGCATTTCGCTAAACAAAACTGCATATGTAAGGTGAGAAAGAGTTTTGCTTCTTGTTATCTTTGTTGCCTTCTTAGCAATTAATGTCAAAATGCGTTTTGGAACTTTGACATGGTTGACCTGTCAAACCTCAGCTGCCACACTCAAAGAGTTCAAAACAAGAGCACAGCCATGAAGTTGCTCATCGCCTTATGTTTTGCCGTGGTGTTCGCCTTCTGTGCAGCAGATAAATTACACGTTGGTTCATTCAACATTCAAATATTTGGTGTTTCCAAGATAAACAAACCAGGAGTAATGGATGTCTTGGTTAAAATCCTAAGAAGATACCACATTGTCTTAGTACAAGAAATTCGTGACAACACTGACACTGCACTTGATATCCTCATGACCAACTTGAACAAAGGCGGTAAGACCCAATACAAATACGTTCAAAGCGACCGCTTGGGCAGAACCGACAGCAAGGAACGTTACGCCTACATCTATGACCCATCCAAGGTCAACGTTGTTGCTCAATACCAATTCCCAGAAACCAAGAACTGGTACCAACGTGCTCCATTCTCCGCTGTCTTCTCCCTCAAGGCAAACCCAACTAAGAAGTTCATGTTCAGTGGTGTCCACACTCAACCAACTGACGCAGTAAAAGAAATCGACCATCTCGTTGATGTATACGATTTCTATGCCGCACAAGCAGACACCAAGAACGTCATCAAGACTAACTGGATCGTCATGGGTGACTTCAACGCTGGAGGTTCCTATGTATCCAACAAGTCATGGGAAAAGATTCGTTTGAGAACCGACACCAAGTTCACTTGGTTGATCAAGGACGGCACTCGTACAACTGTTGCCGATAACAACAACGCTTATGATCGTTTCGTAACCACCAGTGGTTTCGCAAAGAGCCAAGCTGATGTTTTCCGTTTCGATGAAGCATTTGGACTCACTCCAGCCTTCACTAAGGTTGTTTCTGACCATTTCCCAATTGAATGCACAATTGACGTTTAAATGACTTCAATGAATTAAATATTCTAATTGTGCGACTTGTCAAACTCTGTTGTATGAGAATTAGATGCCATATGGGAATTCTTTCTTCCATTTATTTATTGGTTATCCAAAAGCAGTTGCATGTCTGTAGAAACAAGCGAATGCGTTCTAATATTGTCATTTGTCCTAGTGGTATTTCGTTTATCGATAGTCCAACGTCTACTGGGCGCGGTGAGACTAAAAATTCTGTATCTGCTTCGTTTTCAGCTTCATGTACGTGCTCTAAAGGTATGCTAGGTTCAACATTCTCCACACCTGCAGTTTTGTCCATTTTTACTCGTCAATCATATTTACAAAAACAAAAACTAGATATTAGCTAACTGCATAGCAGTTGGTCAAGGTTTAGACTACACAGAGCTTTGTGCAGCAATTTCTGCTCAAAAAAACTATTAAAAGAATAATTACAAAAAATGCTTCAGACAGCACTGCCGTTCATGCCATTGATTGTGCTCTTTGCTGCGCTCTTTTTCTTTAAAACCGAGCCGCCGAATAACCTTAACGAGTTTCAAGTTGTAAATGAAGTATTTCGTGACGCATACAAAACATGCAAACACCAAACCCTTAAACGCGAAATAAATCCATACCCAGTCATGTCTATCGACGAAGGCAAGCATTTAATAAGATTCTACAAACAAGGTCAAGATCTCATTAGCGATAGGGGAAGATGTGACTCGCGATATTGCACATTAAAAGAATATACACCAAAAGAATTTGAGCACATAAAAGTCGTAGCACACGTACCAGTTGCAATGTACCTTATCATCGAAACTCAGTCGCTCAAAGAAGGCCAAATACACAGCATACCATTGGATCAATCAACACTCAACAAACTTTACGATTTGGATCGGTTAGCAACAAGCAAAATGCGGCACTCCATTGAGACTGGAGATTTTAATATTCACGACAAGAATCAACTTTTAGAAATAATAGACTCAACATCTATTTTTATTCAGCAAATATCGGAGAATGGAACTCTCCATACAAACCAGCTAAAGGATTTCTTTCACAAGTCAACACCATTGTTAATGGACGTTACTGCGAAAGCTGCAGAGCTAGGGTTACGCAGTTTTATAGCCACAGTAAACGAGTGGAAAACTCATCTTACCGATCGGCAATGGAACAATACCCATGTGTTGGTTCATTGTGGTGATACTTCAAGAAAAGATAACATGGAAGGTACCGCGATAGAAGCAATGCTAGGTGAAGAACGAGGTGGATCCAGAGTGATTTATGATGAGAATGGAGTCGATGATGTTACGCTGCTGGAGAGAGCTGCTCATCTGAAAACTGATATCAATCTTAGCGAAATGGTTTTTAATGAAAAGTGGAGAATGCACAGAGATGTACTTGGCGATGCTACAAAAGAAATTTTATCACGAAAATTAGCTTGCCCTCACGCTGTACAATTTTTTAAGAAATTAAAATAATTTATATAATCAGACGTTAGAGAAGTCAACCACAAACTAGCTGTTCGAATAGTTTTTCTTCGCATAGATCACATAAAAATTTTAGCAACAAACACGAATTCATGTTGAAGTTCTGGTTACCAAGTATCTTCATGCGTCACTCGGAAACAAAAGAAAGCAAAGAAAAAGAGGCTATTAAGACCCAGTTGCAAAATGTATTCCAGCCTGTGTACAACACCCTTCAACGTTTGGAAGCTTCAGTGACCAAATATGACATAGCAACCACAAGTGCGGTTCAGAAGACAGAGAAGTTTAAATTCTAATTTATTATAATTATCGCTGTTGAATTCTAATATCTCATTCGTGTCTAACGGTAATTTCTTGCATGAAAGTCATGGTTAATTTTTTTCTGTTATTTAATTAGTAAGCATGAACCATTAGATGTCAGGTGCGTTCAAATACGTGAGTTGAGCAGTAAATTGTAACCTGGCCAAATTTTACAAGCTAATGTGGCATGTGACGATCGTCATCGTACTTTTACTGTACAGTCTCTGTCTCTGTCAAGAAGATATTCTCGTAAGCACGAAACAGGGCCTCATCAGAGGACTTCGTGTTAAACAAACGGTGCAATACTTGGGAATTCCGTACGCAAACCCTCCAGTTGGGAATTTGCGATTTCACGCACCACAAACACCACCTGATTCATGGTCAGGAATTCGCAATTCAAAACAACCACAATCATGCACACAAAATTCAGCTTTGACACGACTCGCAGACACTAGCGAAGATTGTTTGTATTTGAACGTATACGTACCGAACACATCCCGGCAAAAACTACCAGTTATGCTATGGATACATGGTGGCGTATTCAAAACAGGTTCCCTGAGTGGTTACGATGGTGCTTCACTAACCAATTCGCCATGGACTGGTCAAGAACAAATTGTAGTAACGATAAACTATAGATTGGGTGTATTTGGATTCCTAGCAACGAATCAGTTGCGAAATAGAGATGGCACCTCGGGGAATTACGGATTATTAGACCAACAAGCAGCAATGTTGTGGGTCAGCGAAAACATTTTCTCATTTGGTGGAGATCCAAGCGCTCTCACTATAGTTGGAGAATCCGCAGGTGGATTCTCAGTTCTTGTACATTTAGCAACTCGCGCACAACAAGAACCATATTTCCGTGGTGCAGTCGTACAAAGTGGTGTTATCATCGATTTTGATGCAATACCATGGGAAGAAGCTGTACAAACAGGACAAGAAATTCTCAATCAAGCAAATTGCACAGATGTCGACTGTTTGCGAAAAGTTGATGCAAAAACACTGTTATCCATCTCAGATCATCACAAAACACGACCAACAGTTGATGGTATGTTTTTATCACGACCAGTGATGGATTCCATACGTGATGGAGATTTTAACAAAGTACCCATCATCATTGGTTCAACAAAATCAGAGTTTAGTGACTTTTTCTGTAATAGTAGATACACTGCCAATATGACTATGGCAAATGTAACAAATACATTGTATGATGTCTATGGCAGGCGAGATGGAGGTGTAGTACTACAGTACTATGACTTTTCTGATTATCCAACCACAAGAGATGCTTTAATAGATATCTACGCTGATATGACTGTTCATTGTCCGACAAAAAAAGCAGCGTCGTATCTTTCCAAGTTCACAGATACCTACTTTTACACGTTTGAGCGTGATGTTGATGCTTTGAACTCTTCTTGTCTAGGTGCTTACCATAACGTTGATGGAACGTATTTGTTTCCATCGTTACTTGCAAGAAAAGGTGTAGAACTCACACATGATGAAGAATGGACTTCTTCGTACATTCAATCTCTGTGGTTGATGTTTTCTAACACTCCTGATGAACCAACAGGTAAAATTCAAAACTTGCCCACATGGACAAAGTTTGATAGTGTTATGCAAAACGAGTTGGTCATCAATGACAGAAATGAGAGTATCATACGTACGCAATACTACGATCGTGTTTGCGAGATGTGGGACGAGCCGTACAAACAAATGTTGATCACAATGGGAGTCGTAATGGGAGCATTTTCACTAGGAATTGTTATGATCGTACTTGTATGCGTTGTACCATATTTTGTGACCAAGTGGAGGCTCTACCAAACAAAAAAGAAAGAAAGTGTACAATACGAAGAGCTAGTTGAGTAGCAAGTCGGCCTTCTGGTAAAAATTTAGCGAACTGAGATCCGTAAGCAAAGAGCGCATTGGATGCGTTTATTCGTGACAGCGACAAGGCAAAAATAAAATCGTCAAATCTTGTAAGCGGCCATCTATTTTTATACTATAAATACTTGGTCAATTCGGAGTTGATTTAGCATAAACATCCACAACAACGATCGCAACAATGAGAAGCATCATCAGACCAAGCACAGGCACCACCTTAATGCGCGCTATGCGTCCCATGCAAACACAACAACGTTTGTATGTTAGACTCCACAACATGACCGAAGAGCAACTTGCAGAAGAAGTCCAAAAGGCAAAAGAGGGAAAGGCTGTTTCTACCAACCCAAAATTCGAGGGATGGAGCAGCACATTAGCATCAACTTCAGAATCAGTTGTGAAAGCTGAACAATCAGAAAAGAAACCATTCGACGTGATGCAAAAAGAATCCATCGAAGTCTTGAAGAAGAAAGAAAAAGAAGGCGCCTTTCCATTGAAAGACAACTCTGGTCAAAAAGACACCCGTGTATAAATAGTTTAGTTATATTGTACATTAGCGTACTTCTGTTTTTTAAAGATCGCGAAGAAAAGTCACTTGGCGTATTTTTCCTACTTACATTGTATGATAGAAGACAATTTACGTCTTTCACTTACATGTACCGTTGCTCTACCAAATATTCTTTCAATGTCTCACTAAAACTACTTAGTGACTTGCAGGAGCAAGAACTCATAGCTTCCCGCACTAGCGGCATACTTTTTCAGCAACTTGAATGTGTAAAGATGATGAGAACTAGCATCCACAGTGCCTAAATCTTTGAGCCATTTTGCTCCTTTAGTGAACAAATTCAAGTTAATATCACACTCTTCAATCGTGTCCTTATCAAGAAATCTCGCATATTGATATGGAAGTTCTGGAAAATCGTTCAAACTAAAGTGATCTCCGATCTCAGCTTTCAGTGTAGCGATAGCACAGTCAACCAAATAATCATAACAGAATGAATCATTACATTCATTTCTTTCACCGCATCGTGGGAAGACTATTGTTCTTTTCAGACTTTTGCACTTACGAGCTAATTGTGGTAAATGGGCTATATGATGTGGCCTGAAAAATCCAACGTCCAAAGTCGAAAGACCCCTTAACATATGTATGTTTTCATCCAAGTAGGGATTAAAAAATCGCTTCATAGCACGAGTGTTTTTAAATTTTGTGTATGAGCTGTTATCTGAATACCATCTACTAGCGTTTTAGCTTTGGTAGTAAGATAGGATTCCTTTTAAATTTTACGTTGATTTTTCTGTCACAACAAATGTTCCCATCTGATGCGTCGTAAAAGCTCGCTAGGTCTACACATGTTGCTTAGAATGCAGTATTTGAGCGTCATTTTGCAATCCTTGCACACTTGCTGATTTCTAAGGAGGTCCCGAAATGATAAGAACGAAAATACTTCTTCCAGGCTATCGGCATCTAGAAGATATGATTGCTTAGCTCGTTTAGTTGCGGTCTTCGTTGTTCTCACTTTCACATGCGTTTACCTTACAATAGAAAAGGGAGTGGGGTCAACTTGTTGGATTAGTCTTGTTAGTGGACACTCATACATTGTGTGGTGTTCATGACAGGTGTAGACTACCAACTCGGGCCTGGTAACGTATTTTTCTTTGCTCTCGCTGTTCCATTTATGCTGGCTTCGCGGGTGTAAAGTCACTTCATGACTTTATTTAGTTGAAAAGTGTCAGTGACGTTGGTTTAGGATATTTTGTGATTTATAATATAAATTGCGTATGTTATTCTTTTCATATTGACCACTTTGATCTTCCAACCCTATCGCACTACCACAACAACCGTATCAACACACCGTAACTGTATCGTTATCAGCCAATATCTGTACCGAAAACGCAATATCGCCGTGTTCGTTTTCAAAATTTGATTTTATTTCACTATCTTCATTCTGAACGTTGATTTTCGGTTGGAATATATTCACGTGTCGTTTTTGTTGTCATATCGAGTCCATGTTCAACGAATAACCAACTGTTTAACACACATCAAGAAACTATTTGATCTAGTACAGAACTCCAGCAGGAACACGAAGCGATGAGTTACGTACCTGGTTGAAGCTCAATCTATCAAGCAAGCCTCAAGTGTGGAAGAAACATTTCAATCACAAAAGCTAAGTACAGCTGATACCACATCACTAAGCCTCCGTCGGTGATGAGGATACGTTTTAGACGAGGAAGAAGAACCAATTGAACCTGAAGAAGAAGAAGCTAGTGTGGGTGCCAATTTTCCCCATGCAAGCTAAGTAACAAGAATCGTTTGTAAGACGCAATTTAACGCGGAATAAACTAAACTTAACTGCCAATCATGGAATGCAGATACACGTCGCAGTTAGAACTTGTAGATATCTGCACAGTTTCCACATGTACATGCAAATCATACACGAGCGCAGACTTGGAAGCGAAATTGGCAACTGTTTTTCAGAACAAAGAACACCAATCGTATTTGGTGTTCTGTGACACCAACAATGTTATTATTTGCAACCCAAACACTGCTAAAATTATACACAAAATACCTAGAATTGTCGTAGAAGAGAAATCGGACCCCATCAAGCTTATTCTACTTCTCAGTCCAAATGAACTCGTTTTCGCTTTCTACAGCAGTTTTTCAATTTATAACAGAGCAAAACAACGTGTTACACATACGCTAGAGTCTGCTATAAACATGTCAAACAGCATAGCGTCGAATTATACAATCGTTTCTTATAGCAACACTGAACTACACGCGTGGTTTGTCGATTCGAACAAAACATACAAAAAAAAATCTCCTTGTGGTATCGTACTCGAAGCAGAATTTTGTGAAGATACAATCATCACGTGCCACCCTAAAACAACATTTTGTATTTTCACCAAAAGATTGGAACAAATAAAAAGTGTCGCGCCACTAGATTTGCCACGCGTTCACTCGTTTGGCATATGGGATAAATCTACAGTTGTATTTCGACACGATACAGCAACAGTGTTTTATAATTTAGAAACTACCAGTGTTCAAGTTTGGGGGGATCTGAAAAATGCTGGCATGAACGCATTATACTGTCTGAAGAGATTAGGAAATAAAATCGTGTACATTGATTTCCAAGGTGAGCACACGTTAAATGTTATGGATATTGATACAAGGCAAGTAGAGTTGAAACAAAAGTGGCAAGTGGCGTTAAGTGGATTGTATCATCCGTTCTCTGTTGTTGGATCGTTAATAGTGTTTGTACGTGACAATGGGATTGTATTTTTAGACACAAAGTCAGGAAAAGAGGTGAACAAGATCACAGAGTTTACTGTGGATTCAACAATCGATACTTATTCTTTTAGCAAGAAACCTATATATTAAATCTATAAGATCTCATGCGATTCAAAGCAATTGTTTCGTTGCACTTCTTGTAAAACACGCAAATTAGAAGATGTGGTCAGCAGTCAAGTCATATTTTTCAGGCAAACATGCTTCGAACACTAATGTTGCACCACAGATAACGACTCCAGCACGCATAACTCCAATCCATGATCCAGAATTTGTAAAAGCGTTAATGCTTGGTGGCATAGGTACCACTTTATAATGTTTTAATATTAGGCGTGGGGAAGACAACATTTTTTAACATGTTCACTGAGGGTCACAACATAACGCGAATGTGTACTATAAGTGTAGACTTCAAATATCGTCATATTCCCATGGACGGAGGAGATGCACTCAGGCTACAACTGTGGGATACAGCAGGACAAGAACGGTACATAACCACTACGAATTAACAAATAGATTCCGATACATCTCCAAGACCTATTATAAAGAAGCACATTTGGTTGTGCTCATGTACGACATTTCAGAGTATGTCTAGTAATGCAATTAACCACATAGCAAGAAAACCCTTGAAGATGCAAAACTATTTATTAAAAATGTTCGAGACGATGAAGCAAACCCACACATACTATTCACATTGATAGGCAACAAGTTAGATTTAGAACCAAGACGACAAGTATCAACACGGGAGGGATTTGAGCTATCGAAACAGTTGGATATTCCTCTATTCTTTGAAATTAGTGCAAAAAAAGATCTAGATCAAGTGGCTCACGCGATGAACACGAGTTTAAGAGCATTATGGGAGCTTAGAAAGTACAAGTACTCATTTAATCAAATCAATAGCTTGTACGGAACTTACAAGTGGCAAGATTCCGCTCCAATGTTCAAAACTCAATTGATGAAACGTGTATCCAATCGTATATACTGCGACATCGTTATCAATTAGAGCAATATTTCTTGTATTTGAGTACATTTGGTTATCAATTTGCTTCTCATTTGATCTGTTACATTTGTTCTTCTCAAATTCAAACTATCCAAGTTGGTATTTCTGGTCAACCAATTTGCAGCTTCATCTCCTACACTTGAACATCCACTCAATGAAATGTCAACCAATAAGTTATCATCGTTTTTCATATCAAAGAGTACCTTTGCGCCTCCGTTCTTGATCGAGTTGTTTGCTAGTGATAGTTTGGTTAGACTTGTGTTCGTAATTGGGTGACCTTCTAGGAAATCTTGTCCACCTGTTGAAAGTTGATCCATGATCAATGTAGACAAAATAGTATGAGGTTGTGCAGCTAATAATAGAAGAGCACCTACTCCTGTGATTTTAGTTGCACTAACGTCCAAATCAGTTATCGTTGCACTTGAACTCAAAATGGTCGCCGATTCGTCTCCGATTTGTGTATTAGAAACGTTCAATTTTGTCAAAGCAGGTACGTTTGTTTGTAGATACTTGATACTTGCATCAGTGATCGAACTGAACGATAGATCCAAGGATTCAAGTAGTGGCCAACTGTTCGCAAATAGTACTTGACAGCATTCATCTACTAACAAACATCTTGATAACGTCAACGTGACGAGTTGTTGGTGTAGTACTCTAAAACCAACGATTCCTTGTAGCTTTTCTGGTTTTGATAACACGTTGTAGCTTAGATCCAAGTGTTTCAGTGATGATGGATGTGGATCTGACTCTGTGAAGCCTACGCATTGATCTTCATGGTTCATAACTCCTGTAATCTTGATACGTACGAACTTGTTAGCTTTGAGTAGTTTTTCCACTGCTTGTGTTGACGCAGTTGTACTTGAGGCTACCAGTTCCCTGAGAGAAGCGCATTTCAAAATTTCGACGACTTGATCTGTCATATTGGTATGTGAAATATCAATCGAGGTCAAAGTATCGTTTCTGCTGATTCCTCGGACTCCAGTGTCTGTAATGTTTTTGCAATTATCCAATACTAGTTTTTGAATGGACTTGACGTCACGAATGAGGTCATACAGGAACATGTCATCAACGGTTGTGTATCCAATTTCTAATCGTTCCAATTTGTTGTTTCTTTTCCATCCTTGTATGAGTGACGCCAAGTGATTATCAGATCGATTTTGTTCTGTGCCGTTCAATATCAAAGTTTTTAGATTTGGAAACGCATCAACTGTGTCGACTTGCATTTGATCTTCTTCTTGCTTTGGATAGCACGCTTCTTGGAGTCCTTGTAGTGTCACCGATGTTGATGTAAGATCCAAGTACTCTAATCGTTCGCAACGTGAGATGATTTTCCAACACTCGTCATTCAATGTCTTTTGTAGTGTGAGAACCAAAGTCTTCATGGTAGAAAAATTAGTTCCTGCAGATAGCAAGTATGACAACGTGTGCGGAGGATTCATCATTGTCTTGCCTGTGCTGAAGGTGAATCCGTCAAAACATAAACTTGTTACGTCATGAATCGGAATCAGTTGTCGCATGATCGACGTTTCTTTATCGTCCAAAAAGATGTTCTTGATAACCTCTCCATCACAGTCATAGGATCGAATACTGTTGATTAAAAGATTCGGGAACAAAAAATGAATTTCGCGATTGGTATCCCACGCATAGTAGCCAAATAACACCTTGATGATCGAAGGGTGGAGTTGTTTGTCTTTTGTGATCGAGGCGGGCTGTGGATTATACCTCTTCTGTCTTTGTCGAACATTGTTGTCTTGTTGTGGTTTGTTGAATAGCAAATATGCGTAACGATGCACGTTGAAGAAGCTGTACTCGAGAATAAGGTTAACGCAGTCTTGCGGAAGATGTTGCAACGCAGACGTGTAGTTCTCCTTGATGAAATCGCTGATGTCGTCTACCTCCATTTGCTATGAAGCTTCTTTTTGGTTTTGCATTCTTCAAAGCCAACTGGAGACCGTTGTAAGCACAGAGTTCCAAAAGTTCAACAAAACATGTGGGGCAGAGGAAGGTCGCAAGAAGACGAAGACATGGAATTAGGTACGTCTTTGTTTGTTTTTTCTTACGCGTGTAGCCATCCGTTTATCGATGCAAGAATCCCAACGTTACGTTCGACAAGCACCAACACAAGGCGCAGTTGGAATGGAAAGTGTATTAAAGCGAGAAACAAAAATTAAGAATGGAACAATCACAGTACAAGTTCGTAAGGGAGATATGACAAAAGAAAAAGTTGGTGCAATAGTAAACGCTGCTAATAAGAGATTGCAACACGCATCAGGATTGGCAGGCGCTATTGTCAAGTCAGGTACGAATAACTTTCTTTTTTTAACTGTTTAATACAGGTGGACAAATTATTCAAAGAGAATCCGACAAAATCACAGACGACATTGGCGAAGTCCCAGAAGGAGATTGCGTATACACTACTGCTGGTAATTTACCATGTAAATATGTCATCCATGCTGTTGGACCAATGTGGCCAAGCTCAAAGAGCGAATCATTACCAATTGGTCAAGAGGAAGACAAGTTGTTACGCTCTGCAGTTCAAAACAGTTTGAAAATCGCTGATACACTACAACTCACCTCCATTTCACTTCCAGCCATTTCATCAGGAATCTTTGGATACCCTAAACCTCGTTGTGCTCGTGTTCTGTTTGATGCTGTAATTGATTACGTCAATAGCAACGCAACAACACTCACAGAAATTCGTTTCACCAATTTTGACGACAAGACAGTAGATTTATTTGAGGAAGAGTGTAAAAAGCGATAGTTTAAAATACGTTGAGGTTGGCATAAGATTTCTGTTGTATTTGCAAACTTGGTGGAGCTTGATCACTTGAGTTCTTTTTCATCTTCTTTCTCTGCACAAAATATATTACTTTCCTCTGTTGACGGTACAAATGTAAGTTTTCGAGCAAATCCTTTGGCGTACTCATAGTGGAACAAAAAAATCAATCAACCTGACAACCAACAAATGATCCGACTTGACTTGAGTGGGCCTCAAGCAGCATTGACAGACAAAAAATTCTTGCAAATAATACACTCAATACAGGCGTACATTTCTGAGGATAAAGGTAGCCAGCAATTTATAATAACCTGTCAGGTAACGATTGTTTAACTGAAAAAGTCAATACAGTCATCAGAACACACCTACTAAGCGACAAACGCGTTGCCTACGTGGATGTTGTTGACTGCCCATTTGCCTTCGCTGAGTGGGAGGAGGATTTTTTCGTTTATAAATTGGACCGTAAGGAAACCAAAAAGTTGGTTTGGATGACCCCATCTACTTGGGGGTGCGATAGTTGGCGAGCAATTTTCAAAGATGCTTATAAACTGAAAGACATTAATTATGCACATGCCAGGTACTACAAACATTACGGGTACCTTTTCCCGAGAGATTCTGACGATACGGTAACAACTATTGACTTTGTGGAAAAGATGGACGATTGTGGATTCTATTATTGTGGCAATTGTCTCTATGCAAGTGTAAGCCTGCCAGAAATGAAGTCTCATGTGTTAGAACACGAAGGAAGATATGCCGTATACAAGCTTTCGCAAACGACTCCCCACTATGGTCAGCTGGAGAAATTGAAAGATATCGCAACTAAAAACAACCTGGTTTCATCTGTGCGTGAGGGAGGCTCCAAAGGACGAACATTGAAAAACATATCAAGAGACTTTTTCAACGAATTAGCTGACAAATACGCCAGACACTTGGGGCTGTCGCCAGAAGAAATCTTATGCGAGAAAGAACATGCGAATTTCGAGACAAGATCTCCATATGATGCTTTGTCAGATATTATCGAGCGATTGGAAGCTCTAAGCGAACAAACACAAGAGAAACAACGAAAAACGGATACACTTTTGAAAAAAGCAGAAGAACTATCAGAACGACTCCGAACAACACAAGATGTTATCGTCAATCGAGTCGGCGTGTTAGTACAGCAAAATAAGAATGAAATAGAAGTAGAATTTATCAGGGATAGAGACGACGCGCTGAACATTTCGAAAAAAGTGTGCGATGAAGCGTTACTACGTGTTCAAGAAGAATGCGAAGGAAAATACACTTTTGACTGGAAAAATCTTTTGGAACGTGCAACAACCATGTTGACAAATGAAATGAGAAACAACGAACGACAAGCAACAATGGAAGGGCGGCAAAAGAAATTGAGCAAACAAAATCTAACACATGCCGCTATTCAACAAACACGAGTAGAGTTGGATGATATTGTTTGCAAGTTAAAAGAAGCAAGATTAGAAGCAGGAAAGAAATCTCGAGAAGCACGAAGGCATGCAATCACTATCGAAGAGATGATAGATTTAGACGCAACAGACGAACAAATCGAACCTATCAAAGTTGATTTTGAAAATGCAAGGCACGCACAAAAAGAAGCTGAAGAACGCGCAGAACGATTACGAGTTCAATTGATTGGGAAATCACGTGCTCAAGATTCATTACCAGAATATGAATTAAAAGCTTTGGTACCAACTCGAAAGAATGGATTTTAACAAGTAGCCATTACAGCGATAAATTAGAATTCATTATTACTACACATTGACACAATCTTCAAAATCTCATCAATCTGTATGGGTTTGTTCATATACTTTGTCATTCCTGCTTCATACCCCATATCATGATGTTCTTGTCTCACATTTCCACTTAGACCAATAATCGGAACAGCTTTTAGATTTTTATCTTTCTCATACTCTCGTATTTTTCGAGTGCATTCATATCCATCCATTCTAGGCATCGCAACATCCATAAAAACAAGATCAAATGATTTTGATGTAAAATGTTCCAAACCTTCTACACCATCATTTGCTACTGTACATGTACATGATGCTTTTTCTAACATGCGAACTAGTACTTTTTGGTTAATCTTGTTATCTTCTACGACTAGTGCTCTTGTCTGGGTGTCAACTTTTGGTATTGGTTGTTCCGTTTGTACGTGATCTTCAGTTGCATTTCTAAATTGTTTGATTTGTTCTTCTGTTGCTACATCACACATGACAGTGAATGAGAAACGTGACATTTCCCATTTCACACTACTGACTTCGATATTTCCACCCATAAGCTCAACTAAATTTTTACATATAAATAATCCTAAACCACTTCCACCATAGTCTGCAAAAGTACGTTGCGTTGCTTGCGCGAAACGATTAAAAATTCTTTGCGTTTCTTCAACTGTCATTCCGCATCCAGTATCTTCAACGATTATTCGTACTTGCATTTGATCTTGTACTGGTTGAACACTTCCCGTTACTGCAATACTTCCTCGAGCAGTGAATTTGATCGCGTTAGAAATCAAGTTCATTAATACTTGTGAAATACGATTGGTATCACCAACGAGTATGAGTCCATCAGCCAACGCATCAATATTCCACTTGTATCCAAGTTTTTTGTTTGTTATTTCCGCTTCGAACATTTTTAATACATCAACGACTAATTTTCGAATCGAAAAAGGTTCTGTGTTCAATTTCACTTGTTGGAACTCTAGTTTTGATAACGTTAACACATCATCTGTAATCACTTTTTGATATTTTGCGCATACTTGTACTGCAGTTGTGCAGATCCGCAACGAATCAATTAACGGTTTTGTTTCTTGTTTTGGTTGAGCGATACGTTCCAAATCGCGAATTGTTCCCATAATAACATCACAATTTCCAACAACACCTTGGATAGGATTTCTGATCTCGTGACAGATACGATCAATGAACTCTTCTTGTACACGTCGATACATACTTTCATTCTGTGCGATTTGTCGTTGCACTTCTGCCAACTCTTGCATGGATGTGATTTGATCTTTAAAGTAACGAGAGTTTTCCAAAGAAATGGCAACTTGTGATGTCAAGATACCTAACACATTGATTTGTTCTGCTTTGAAGCAATCTGCAGTAAGTACATTTTCCACGTACAAAATTGCAGAAATTCGCATCTTGTGAACCACTGGCATACATAAAATCGATTTTGATTTGTTTGTTTGGATATAGTTATCATTTGCCATAAACTTGTATCGTTTCTCTTGATACGCACAACCAGTAACAAGTACTTCTTGTTTCGAAGCAACGTGCTGCACTACAGCTGTACTTCCATTCCAATCATGTAACGGTAAGTGACATAGTTTGGTTTCATTGTTAACATATTCTGCTTGTACATTTCCATCAATGATAATCGAAGCATGAGTGGCACCTGCAGTTTCTACAATAATTTTGATAATATTTTCTAGTAAACTATCCATATCAATGGCACTAGAAATAACACGACTTGCTTGTAAAATACTTTCCAAATCAAATTGGAAATTGGCAACATTGAGTGTGTTAGTACTCGCAGAAGATGATTCTCTAGTAACGTGTCTGTACCGTTCATCAATGAATTCTGTGACATCACCAGTGTGAATGTGTAGCATATCTGGGTACAATGTGAGTAATTGATCTGCTTTGCGTTGCCAACCAATAGTCGTGTAAGCACTATATGCTTGTTTCATACATGCTTTTGCAAATGGGTGAGCAGATAATTTCAATAAGAATCTAGCTTGTAACTCGTTCGCTTGTGCGTACTCGTGTGGAAATCCTTGTTTTTCTGCTTCATGAACAGCTTCTTGATACGTTTCTATAGCAGCCCATCCTTTTTTATCTACATACGCTGCTTTTTCTGCTTCTACCATCAACAATTTGTTTTTCCAATTCTCTGGACATCTCGCCGCAAACGATTTTAAAACATCATACTCTTTGTCTAATCGCAATCGCATTTCGTTGTCAATTGATGTTGGTATGTTCAATGATAGTAATCGAATAATCCATAGACATACATATACTTTGTATACTGCCGATGCATATGTTGATGCGATGAATGGTAACCCAGCATCTGTTTTCTTGATCACGTTCCAAATCGTATAAATATATTTTTGTTGCTCCGGAACCTCATGGTAGAATAAATGTTCTAGGAACAATTTGTACACGTATTGATGGTATAACGCATACGGGTTATCGGCAATGGATGCCTCCAACTCTTTATCACGTTGTTCCAAGTTTCTCGCACCGGTACTACCCAAGTGTTCAAAAACAAGTAGTAAACCTTGTATTGTTCCGATAATTAAAGTATTTTTGTGTCGAGTAGCTAACGCTAAACAACCTTCCAAATCATTTACCGCCAATGCGACCTCATCACCACAGTACAAATAGATTGGACAGAAACAACTATACGAGTATACTGCGTATGCTGTTTCTCCACATTCTAGACCGGTAATGTTAACTGATCTAGTGTATGGAATGGCATCACGAATATGCTTGAACCAATGATGAATAAATTGTGAATACAAATGGAAGGATTTGCATTTTTGCGATAACGCGTGTGAGAATTCTCCCTTGGCCAATGCCAATGAAATTTCTGCCATTTCATATCCTAATGTGTATTGCTCGACGCTACACAAGTAATTGCCCATGAAACAAAGTGCAGTACACGAGTCAGGATGTAATCCACGAGTGAACATTAAATTAATTGTTGATGCGCACAAGATGGGGAATATACCAGGTGAGTGTAAGTACGCAGTAACCATCAACGTGGAAGCGATACTATACAATACTTCTGTTTCTTCTGAAAGTGGAACGAGAAGTGGCGTATAGTCAATTACACCTCCCTTGCGCAATGGCTCTAGTTTGTCTTTGATTTCTTGTAAATTGCGTTCTAATTGGGAACTTTCCGTGGACAAGTAAACATCGAATTTTTTCATGACTTCGATGCCGACTTGTAACGCTTCATTGAATTTTGAAAGTACATTCTTGTGTTGGATTTGTAGTTCTGCAGCACGACCAAACTCTACGTTTGATATTGCGCGTTTGAGTAATGTTCCGACAAAGATTTCCGAATTGGTAAAATCACCCATTACGGCATATGTTGTTGCCAATTGATGATGGATATTGTATCCCATCACGTGGTTCTCTGCCCAAGGGTCGCTACTCAAATGTTCAAAACATCCTTTTGCAACATTTAAATAGTTGATTGCCGACTGATAGGCAATAGCCTCATGCGCCTTTTTGCCGACATTTAGATTCAGTTCGGCAAGTAATAAATTATTCTTCTTTTGTTCATTGGACGTCATTTCTGCAATCAATCCTACTCCCTTGTTCAAATGGTCAACAATGTCGAACAAACTTCGTTCGTCAGTGCTAAACTCTACTGTTTCTGTATCACTTTCGTTTAGACATGCCAACCATCGTTTTCCAATATCAAAATGAACACGTGGTTTCTCTGAGGCACTTAGTAACGAGTACGCTGCTTCTTGTACACGATCATGAGCAAAATAAAAATGTCCATTGATAATCGAACCCATGCCAGAGTTCAAAATCGGATAAAAATCTTCCAACAATTCTGATTTTGTTTTTTTCAACTGTGCGGCAATTAAATTGAAACTATTGTTAGTGTATGTGGTATTTCTTACTCGAAATTATTTCCCAAACAACTTGCCCATTTGATTGCTTCTCGCGTTGCTCCGGAAAATTGTTCCAAACGATGCGTCATCAAGTTCACAACGTTATCGGTAACACTTTGTTTTTTGATACTTGAAATATTCCATCGCCATGATTTTCCTTCTCTTATGAGCAACCCTTCATCGTTCAATGTTTGTAAAAACATTTTAACAAAGAATGGATTACCCTCTGTCTTTTGGTACACTAGTTCGGAAAATGTTCTCTTGTCGTCATCGGTTTGCTCCGCTTGGGCATTTTCTTGTTCTTGTAATGTATCTACAATCCACTCATGTACAGTTTCATACGAAAGTGGTTTCAAAACTATATCTAGTACAGGTACCGCAGAATTGCGAATATTCTCAATCATTTGCATCGTTGGATGCTTTGCGCCGACTTCATTATCACGATAGGCGCCTATAAATAATAAATACTTGTTTTCGAGTAATAATTGAATCAAATCCAAACTTCCTCGGTCTGCCCACTGTAAATCATCCAAAAAGATTACAAGTTGTGTCTCTTCAGTTAAAAATAGATTCAAAAATTTTTGCATTGTTGAATCGAAACGATTCTTTGCTTCTTGTGGGCCTATTGGTATTACAGGTGGTTGTTTCCCTACTAGTTTCACAAGTTCGGGAATTAACTCGATTAACACATTGGCGTTCGTGCCAAGTGCATCTAAAATCTTTTGTTTCCATGTTTCAACGAGTTGGTCACTCTCACCGAGCACTTGTTTGACTAGACCTTGTAATGCGTCGGAAAATGCAGTATAAGCAATGTTTCTCTCCAATTGGTCGAATTTTCCAGAAATAAAGTAACCATTGCGAATCTGTGCAGATCTTTGTACTTCTCTTACAAGTGATGATTTTCCAACACCAGAGTATCCTGATACAAGTACCATTCGTGAAGTTCCCTGCGTGGAAACTGAACGGAAAGTATTTTGTAACAACTCTATTTCATTATCACGTCCGTAGAGTTTTGTTGGAACGATAAATCTTTCTAAAACGTCATCTTCGGCAATGTTGAAATATTCGATATCGAAAACGCCGTTATTGTAGATTTGTAGTAACTGTTTACATCGCTCCAAATCGTACAGTAACCCAGCGCAACTCTTGTAGCGTTCGGTGGCATCTTTGCATAAAAGTTTCATGACTATATGCCGCAGAACAAGCGGTATAGAATTGGGTAACGGTGGCGGTTCTGAAGCGACGTGGTTGTGTATGAGTTCTCGAATATCTGTAGTTGAAAATGGTAAGTGGCCCGTTAATAATTGGTAAAAGGTAACTCCAAGCGAATAAAAGTCGGTACGCCAGTCAATGGTTCGGTTGATTCTTCCTGTTTGTTCCTATTTAATGTTAAATAAAATATTTAGCCTTACAGGACTCAAATAGGCAAGTGTGCCGTACATGTTTTTGAGGTCGCTATCTCGTTCGATTTCTTCTTGCACACGAGTACTACATCCAAAATCCAAGTGCAGAATACTTCCTGTATCTTGGTTATAAATCTACAAGTTAAAACTCGAAGGTACACCATACCATATTTGCTGGTTTTACATCTTTGTGTATAATGTTGTGTCTGTGAATGTCTCGCAAGCCTTTTACACTTTCTATTGCAATATCAAGGAATGTATCAAGTGGAAAGCCTTTCGCAGGTATTAAACTAGATAGCGGTTGCCCTTTAGAGTCTGCCATGACAATTGCGACTGCTTTGCGTTTTGCATCGTGTTGATGAGAGACTATTTGCAAGTAACGCGGAACGTGTGCAGAATTACTCATTACTAAACGACCTATTTTGTATTCTCGTTCCAAAGATTCCACTTCTGACGGCGTACCATACGGTAATGGATGAGTTTTAACTATGACTATCTCGTTTTTGTATCGTGCCCGAAACACGGCACTATGTTTGCCTTGATGGAGGACATCCAGTACATCAAAGCCTAGTGACATAGGTTGCTTTCTGCGTTGTTTGTTGGTTGATTGGATGACAGAACTTCTTTACCAAATGTGAATCTAAGAGTCCGCTTCTGCCCCAATAGTTTTTACTTCATTTGCTGAGCTATGAGCAATGCAAGCATTGCGCTGTCGTTTCCTTGTCATAGCCTCGAACACAACTAAAATGTACCTCTTGATGACCATTTTGAACACTAGGCAGCTGCAGAAAAAAGAAGTAATATTATCCAAACAGAAAATTGTAGCGAAAGCCGTAACAAGTTTAATACCCTTGTGCCTTCGCGTCGCCAAGCCCTTTAACGATATCAATACCGCCTGAGGTCCCTATCCTCTCAGCTCCAATTTCGATAAACTTGATAGCTTGTTCTCTCGTTCTAATACCTCCACTCGCTTTCAATTTTGCCTTGTCACCAATAACAGCTTTCATTAACGCACATGTTTCAAGCTGTGCACCATCACCTGTAAATCCAGTACTTGTTTTGACGTACCACGCTCCTGCAAGTACAGTAATAACAGAGGCTGCTATTACATCATTTTCCTTGAGTTGTGAAGTCTCAATAATCACTTTTACAGAATCTTTGTTGCTTGCTTCTACCACTCGTTTTACATCCTCGAAAACGTATTTGTAATCGCCATCTAAAAGTCGAGCATAGTTCATGACCATGTCTACTTCAGTTGCACCACTCGCGAAAGCGTCTTTTGCTTCTTGTGCTTTTGTTTCGGTCTTATTTTGTCCTAATGGAAAACCAATAACAACGGCGACGCCAACATTGGTTCCTTGGACTTCATCACGAACTAATTCAATGTTACATGGGTTCACACAAACTGTGGCAAACTGATGTTCTTTGGCTTCTTTGCATATTTGTAGGATCGAAGCGGCACTCGCGTTTGGTTTTAACAACGTGTGATCGATATACTTTGCTAGATTCTCGTCGCTTTTGAGTGGCGTTGGCTCTGGCAATTGAAAGTCGTCTGTATCTAAGTGTGGTAGACATTTAAAAATCGCGCTTTCTTCAACGTTCAACTTCTCTGCGATAGTCTTCACGTGTTGTCTAAAGTTGAACGATCGTTTTTGTGCTTTGTTTGACGTCTCAGTTTCGTCTATCTCAAGTTAGATTGTGCGTGTTGGTACCTCTTTGTCTTTGCATTTTTTGGTTTACAAACGTTACAAGTTTATTCAACAAAAATCAACGCTGTCGTTCAACAAAAACTCCACAGCTGCTTCTAGCGATTCTGTTCGAGCCAGTGCGTACTTAACTTGATCATATTGATACCCCATTTCTAGTAATAATGTAAGATTGGGAGATTCTTCTTCAACTTTTGGTGGTTTGATTTTCATAGAATTGTTTCTGATAATAAACATCTCATCTTCTACTCTTTGTGCGTGATACATTTCTTTCACAAAATCACTCTTTGCAAAAATAGCCTCTCTTACATCTTCCTCCATTTCGGCTAACGATGCTCGTAGATTGGGTACTTTATCCAACTCACCTATCTTTTTCTCCAATAACACGACACATTTATCCATAATCTCGCTGTTCTCGTAGCCATACCCAATCTTTATCAACTCCAAGTAATTTTCATCACTAATACTATTCACAATTCTTTGCACAGGTTCCGTAAAGTCATCAAGAAGGTATTGATTTGCAGCAACCATCAACTCGATAGCATTACTTTCGTCAACGATTGTTTGACCCGTATAAATGTACTCTAGCAGGCATCGCAGTGTAGGTAACGAAATGTCATCGATAGTGATTGGTTTTGATTTCTCTTCGATCCATCTTGTGAGTAACGCGTTAAAGAATGCTGATCGATTCTTTAGAATGAAAGAGTGTGCTTGTATGGTATCTTGTGCATGTTGTAGTATAACATCAGCAGTTTCTTGATCGTCGGAAAGAGCTTTCATATCTTGTCTCATTGTTGTAGGTAACGTGTCAGCAATCAATGGACAATACTCTCTCCACGTGATGAACTCCAAATAAGATTCCAATTTGGTACAAAATTCTGAAATAATTGGCAACTCGAACACTGTAGCTGCGTTTTGTAGTGATTTGATAAACCTTTCATCGGAATCGTGTAAATCCAAAGTTTCTGTGTCTGGAGAAACTAATGGTATGACTACTTGGTCTGTGTAAATGTACTCGAGAATAACATCCAAAACATCACTCAAATGGTCAGTATCGATAAAACACGAGTTTTCTGCCTTCTTCACAACTTGATACAGTTTTGGACATCGATGTTTGAGTAGTGATAAATGGACAGAATACTCCTTCTTTTCGGAAGATCCTACTGCTCCACAAATAATCTTTCCATCACCAGTATTTTGTTTACACTGACTGTATATGTTGTTCATATCTCGAGTAAAAGTTTTGTCGATTTTTTCTCGATCTTCATTGGGACCGGCTGCTGTGTATGAGATTCCACTTATTTGTACTGCGTCGATTTCACTCCAACTGTATGATGTACGTGTGTCCATATCTATCCGAACGATATTGGTCATAAAGTCAACAGGCTTTAGTTCTGGAGAAAATATTCTCGATTGTTGAGGTATGCTTTGTTGTAGTGGTTTACCTTCGTATATTACCACCCATTCATTGTTTCTTTGGACTGATATTTTAACCACCGCTCCTGGATTATACGTCTCGTAAATGTCTATCTTTCTTATAATCATCATGTGAGGATACTGAAGTTCCAAGAACTCGTGATGCCCCTTAGATGCCCTAGGAGCCCATGCTGTTTTAATATCACCGTATCTAACTGTTAATGAAAAAGTAATGTACATACTCTGGGTATGTGTTTGAAACACCACAAACTTTAGTATGTTCCCATCCAGGGTACTCGGACGAAAACCCAATAACATTCTCTACCCACTGCTTGCAGTACTTATCATCTCTAGAAACTAGTGCCGAAGTTGAAGACATGTTCCTGTTGTTTTTTATGCTGATGTTCGTGCGTTTACAAGAAAAAAAGGTAATTTATAGAATGTTCCAGTGTTCTTCAAAAGCGTTACATATCTTCATGCATACTAACGCTGCACTAAGTGGGTAATGCGAAATTCCAATGAACTCGTGAGCCCAATCAACATCGATTTGGCCGTGAGAGAAACCTCCAATAACAAACACTACTGGAATATCAGAGTTAACTTCTTTCTTTTCGCCATCTTCTGTCTTTTTCTTCTTGTTCTTTGTTTCAAGCTCTTTGGCATGTGTCTCAAAGATCGTTGGAACATACTCTTCGATTCTAATGCACTAATGGTTAGATATGGAAATGTTGCCTACTTTTTCTGCTTTCCATGAGGTTCCTATTTTAGGTGCCGATTTTGGCAAGTGGTCGATGACTGGATTCTTAATTACTTTCATTAAGACTGCATTTTCGTCATCAGAAGCGCTGATTTTGAACTTGTGTAATAATTGAACCATCAAACCAGCAAAACGTTTGTATGTTCTGGGAATACGAGTATGTTGACTAACTTTGATCAACACGTTCGCTTTAGTGTGGATGTACACTTCCAAAAATCCTGCTTTGTTGATTGGAGAATCGAATAAAGCCAATAAACACTACTGCGTTAGTATTTGTTGAAGAGTTTGTACTTGATGGACAATATCTGGTCTGTAATCGTCTGGATTTCTACCACCTCTTTGCAAATAGTTTCTGTGGTCATCACAGTTCAGTAATTTGTATTCGTTTCCAACTTTGCCTGATTCTAGTGGGCATCCCTCAAGTACGATAATTAAACGTTTAGTTTGTTCGTTTTCAAGGTACGACAATGGCGCTAATAATTTTCTCTTCTTGTCTGTGTTCATTTTGTGTGAAATTCAAAGAGTCGTTTACAACAATTTTCAACAAACTTTTTGAACCAAAAACATCTCAACATGGGGAAGTGTGCACAACTAGTGATGGGTCCTGCCGGCTGCGGAAAGAGCACGTACTGTAAAACAATTCAAGACCATTGCGACTCGTTAAAAAGAACAGTTCACGTTGTTAATTTGGACCCTGCTGCAGAAAAATTCAACTATAATATCAGTTTTGACATTCGCGACCTGGTAACGTTGGAAGATGTCATGGAAGAAATGGAGCTTGGACCTAACGGAGGTCTCGTGTACTGTATGGAATATTTAATACAAAACTTGGATGAATGGCTAGGAGAAGAAATCAAAGACTATCAAGATGATTATTTGATTTTTGATTGTCCAGGACAAATCGAACTCTACTCACACGTACCCGTTATGAAGCTATTTTGTCAAGAATTGCAACGCTTAGGATACAACGTATGTGGAGTTTACTGTTTGGATGTCCAGTTCGTTGACGATCCAAGCAAGTTTATCGCAGGAACCATGATGTGCTTGAGCGCAATGATACAGTTCGAAATGCCACACATTAACGTTCTCACAAAGTGCGATTTACTCGATGATGAACAATTCGAAAAACTCGAAGAGGATTATCTGGTACCAGACGTGGAAGATTTATTCTCACGATTGAATAGTCGCATGGAAACAAGTAGCAACAAGTACAAGAAACTAAATCAAGAAATCGCAACTATTATCAGCCAATACAGCATGGTCGCGTTCGTTCCTCTAAATATCGATAGTGAAGATAGCATCGAATACTGTCTTAGTACAATCGATCACGCGATTCAATACGGTGAAGATTTGGAAGTCAGAGAACCACAAGAAAATGAAGAAATTGAAGATTTATAAACATTATAACTCATCATGTGTTGGTACTTGAGGTTTCTCTAAATGTTCAAGTTTTGGAGGATCTTTTGGTTTCAAAAAATCTTTTGACGCAACAGCATGTTGTATCATCCATTTCGTGATATGTTTTGGTGTTCTGTAACCATCATACACGATTGGACTATCTTTTTTGTTTGATGGGAAGAACATGATTGTTGGGAAACCTTCAATCGCAACAGGAGAATCATTCTCAGAAGCATCAATCTTGGCAATGATCAAATTCTTCACATGTGTCAACTTTCTTGCAAGCTTTTCATATTTGGGAGCAAGTTTTTTCGAATGGTGACACCATGGCGCGTAGAATTGCACCAAAACATCTGTTTCGTTATTATACACAATTTCTTCAAAAGTATTTCCAACTACAACCTTGACTGGTTCATCATCATCTACTGGTACAGGTTGCGATCTTTTAAATCGTGGTACAGTTCCATTTAACACACCTTCTATCCACTCTTGGACTTGATTTGGATCATCTAACGATCCATTGTATGGAAAGTTTTGTCTCTTGTTTAGAATCATGATGCCAAGTCCAGGTAGCTTTTTCTTATTTCCGCCCATGACTGTGAGTTGATCTCCGTAGAGTTTTCCATCACTGTGACCAATCATGACGCGATTCCAAAATGTTTTTGCGACTGATGATAATGATGTAATTAACTCTTTGTTCTTGTCGGATTGCTTGGGATCGAGGAATAGAATACCAATAGGAAGTTTCGAATCGACAAAACGTTTGAATGTTTTTCCTGATAATGTGTCGATCAAAGGGTACGCATTATCGCGAATAAATTCAACTAGTTTTGAAAACTCGTTCGATGATACGATTCCGTCTTCGAAATGACGAACGAGTACGATCGAATCTTTTCCATTTGGATTTCTCGTTTCATCTTTTTGTCCTATTACTTGCACGATTTTAAATTCTTCAAGTGATGCTGATTCAGCACCAGTTACGAATTGATCATATTCATCGCTTGTGTTGGATGCAAAATATCCAATAATCACAGATGTTTCTTCTTTCTTTGCTGCTTTTAAGAGATCACCAAGTTGATCGACTTTTACATCTTGTACAAGTGGTCCTGTTTGTTTCAACAACCATCGTTTTAAATCTTCTGCTGTTCGTTCGCCATCGTATTCTCGAAACACTTCTCCATCTTTGAAGAGTTTTAGTGTTGGGAATCCTTGTACTTCGAGTCGTTCTGCAATTTCTTTATTTCCCTCTGCATCACAATCGAGTTTTGTGATTTGCAAGTTTTGTTGATCTTTTAATTCTTCTGCGAGTTTTGTGTATTCAGGATCTAGTGCTTTGCAATGTGGACACCACGGTGCATAAAATTCAACTAACGCGAACTCTTTGTTTCCTAGAACTTCTGTGAAATTACCGATCCCTAGTGGCACCACGTGGCCATCAGCTGTACAAAAGGTAATTAGTACCAGTACGAGCGCAACTGCAAGCTTCATGTCTCACACGTGTTTTTTGATGTTTACAAAGTGTTAGCTAGAACACCAGCAAGAGGTAGTCTTTTATGAACTATTTATTTGTGTTATTGTCTACACTCGTGCTTGCTTCTACAACTGCTTCTTTCTTTTTTCGTTTTCCACTTGATTTCTTTTTCGATATTTTGTATTTTCTAACTGGTAAATCTTCTGGTTTTATTTCTCCAAATTCTTTCAATCCAAAAACGTATGGTTGAACGTAGGTAAAATCACTATTCGGTCCTCGAGTTTTTATGTCACTATAAATTCTCGCTGCGATGGTTAATTGTGGTGTTTTGCCACGAGTTGCGACCATATCTCGTTTCATTACACGATCTGCTATTTCGTCCGCTGTCATGGGTACGCCCGCTTCACGAAGAATAGTCATGGCTGCTTCTGTAAATGTAGCTTTTTTCGGGGTGGTCTTTTTCGATTTTTTAACTCCTCCACTCTTTCGCGTTTTTTGTACAAGTTCTGGCTCTTCACTTTTTGATGTTTTTGGTTGTGAATTGTACCAATAGCTTTGGCATTGCATAGGTGTGAGTTTTTGCGTTTCGTTGTTGTAGCCCAAGTGTGCGTTTAATTTTTCAGCAAACACTGGCCAATCTTTCGAAGTTGGTGCCGTGTATTGTTTCGCAATTTCTACAAATCCAAGTCGTTCTGCTTCATTCCAAGAATGCTTGTGTCGTGTTGATTGTTTTGGCTTGTCTGGTGTTGTTTCCGGTGGTGCGTCTACAAGAACTTCATCAAGACGAGATTTTTGTGCTTTGAGTTTCGATAATAGTGCGGATCTTGACGGTGATGTAATTTGCTCTGTCATCTGTTGTGTAACGAATTCCATGAACTTTTTGATTCAAACGCGAGTTGATTGGCTGATGTTTACAATTTTTTATTGCTTGACCCAGTGGAACGCATTGACAAAGTGGCTTGCTATTGTGGGAGAGGAGCTTTCTGGATGAGCGCTGAACAACACCACGCGGCCTTTCTTACTTTGCGAGGATGCTATTGCTCCTGTGCCAAGCATCACTCCTTCTGAATCTTTCTTGCTCTTTTCAGTTACGTATTTACCAATGATATCACCATGTGGTAGATCTGAATATGTTTGCGTTGAAACTCCAAACAGTGGCCCGTTTTGATAGTAGTACTCGACTAGATGTCAGTTTTAAGACAAGGTAACTTACATGTGTTTTCTGTTTGTTCTTTGTTGAGTAGAATTTCCATAGCTTTGTCGTTGTATTCAACTAGCACACCGCCTACACCTCGTTCCCAGTTATCCAAGTCGATTGTATCGCATTTGACTAATCCCATGTGCCAAATTGTGGCTGGGACACCATTTGGACGAACAAGTGCAAGATATGCTCCTGCACAACATCCAATGTAGCCTCTACCATGTACTTGTACGAATTCTACTATTGCTTCCATGCCTTTCTTTTGTAGCTTGACTGCATGTGTTGGGGCAATTCCGCCACCTATCCAAATTACATCAAAGTTTTGTGACATTAAATCTCCATTTCTAATTTCAGTTGGGGTAACTTGAACAAGGTTGTATGCAAACTTTGTAGGTTTTTGAAGTACACATGATTGAAAAGTATTTTTGCCGAGAATCCAAGTTTTGTCTTTTGGGTTCTTCTCATACACGAACACGGCTATCTTCAGTACAGGTAGATTCGACGACTCTGGTACTACAATATCTGTTCTTGTATCATTTGACAAAATGTTGGCTTGCTTAAGTGCCAGTTCGTCAAGTCCATTGGAGGTACTAATTGTGGCAACTTTATACGCTGGTGGTGGCGGTGGAGGTTTGTGTGAGTTTTGTGGCTGTCAAACTTACAACCAATGGCGAGAACGAAGCAAACAGCCCGTAAGTTCGAGCTCTGTTTTGACGTAAAGGTCGTTCAACTGGTGGTAAGCCACCAAGAAACTTTAGATTGACGTTCAAAATAAGCACACCTGTTGTTAATGAAAGGCCAACTAAAAAACAAAAAACGCACTACAACAAATCAAATTTTTATGACGTTTCGATACTTGTCCACGAACATGTTCCTACAAAAGAAAAAAGTTTATGGGTTTTTTTATGCAAAAAATTAACTCAAACGGTAAAGTATGCGTACAACATAAATTGGGAAGTACTTCCCAATTACTTTTCAACTATGGAGCCAATCGTTTTAGCATCATTAAAGCATACGACAACAATAGAAGAACAGTACGATGAAGACGCCACCTCGCAGTACATGTCAGACTTGGTACAACAACTCGAAAAGATATTTTGGATATGCACACAAAACATATGCAAAAAGTCTGCGAAACATCAAGCTGGACCTACATCAATTTACAAGAAATGGAAAGGCAAAAACGCCCAACTGGTATTTTGGGAAAAAGAATTCATGAATGAAGAAGATGATGGTACAGAATTCTTAGATGTCAAGTTCGTCCTAGCATTACAGATCAAAGAAAAATGTTTTGTACGCGCAAAGCAACCTTACTGGGAAGATTTTTGCACTAATACATTGTCATACACAAAACCAAGTTATTTTGGAATACGACCTAAAGGTACCACTATAAACGACTTGCAAGAATTAATAAAATTCGGATAGGTGTTTATTTTTGGCAATTAACAGCAGTCATGACGTGATCTTCGTCCCAATAGTGATCAAAAGCAATAATCTTTCCTTGGTTGTTGAACTCGACACGTACAATACCTGGCCACCAAATGTGACAGTGAACGTTAATTGCTCTTACATGCCACTCAAATACAGCAACATTGTCACCAATGTACATATCTTGTGGGTAGTTTCCAGAACCAGTAAACCAGCCATTAATAGTTTTACATCTCGAGATGATGGCGCTGGCACCAGAGTATACAGTTTTTGATGCTGGTGAAGTAAAATTACCAGAGCTAGAAAAATGATCTGCAAAAGAGTTGCAATCAGAAGCAAAAGCAATAACAGTCTCATAGATGAGAGATTTCATAGATCCTGCATTGGAAGCTGGACGTTTTTGGATTTGTGTTTTGTTACGGCAGTGTAACATGGGTTGCATCCAGTCACCGTCATAGTAGTGAGTCCACTTGCGAATCTGTTGCTGAGTGTTGTACTCAATGTGCAAAATAGAGGGGAAGTCGACGTGACAATTGTCTGAGGTGATAGCACGGATATGGAAGTTGAAAATAGCACGGTCACCTTCGTTGGATAAGTACATGTCGTGTGGGTAGGCGCCTCTTCCTGCGTAGAGTTTCTTTTGCTCGTTACAGAAGTTTAAAATTTGAGAAAAACCAGTATACGTTTCTGGTTGTGTTTCTCCTGGTAGATATACGACACCGTTGGAAGCAAAGTTGGCAACCCATGATGTGCAATCAAAAGATGCGAAGTCTAGGACGCTCTGCAGGTTAGAAGTGTGTTTGAGAATTTACCTTGTAGATTAGGGCTTTGACTGGAGCTTGGTTGGATAATGCGATAACCGAGAGTAACGCAGCGAGAACTAGAGCAACACGCATGGTTTTTCAGGAGATCTTGCGGCGTTGTGTCACGTGTCACCTGCACTTACAACACGAAGAATGCATCTGTAATTATTAATAATAATTTTGAAGTGTAGATATGTGATAATAATTTGTTAAACTTTTGTATTTACAGTAGTCTATTTTAATTGTCTTCGTCATCGGAATCTTCCTCTTGCGATAAATGACTTATGTGTTTTACTTGCCCAAACATATGCGTGCATACTTTACACTTGCCTCCAGTGGCTACAAAATTGAATTAAAATATGTTGATAAAAATACCTTGTTTCATGGCGCAGCTTTTGCATAGAGAAGGATGGCCGCAAGGTACTCCTGCATATTCGATCTTCTTCCCTTGACATACCATGCATAAGTTGTTGGTGTCCATTGTTTGTTATCTTTGTAATTTTAGAAAATAAAAATAAACGTTCCACTTTTAAGCATTTGTTAGAGCTTAGTAGGAGCGCAATTCTTTCAAAGACAGCCACCTAATCGTCAAAATTCGTTATCTATACAGCTTGATACTGAAAGTAATGCATAATATTGCTCAAAATGCTTTACGTGTTTGGCTTACTTCTTGTACTTGGCTTTCCCTGCACAAAAACGAATTACAAAAGAATTGAATGCAACCAAGCTCGCTCCACAATCATGGTAACACGTGTTACCTGAATAGCGGCCTACAGGCCATCGTCAGCATACCTACAATGCAAACACTCATCAACAACGATTCAATATACCACGTACTTGACCTTACGCAACATTTAACAACCTTAGTCATTAAAAGAAAAGTATACAGCAGATCGTAAAATACGAACGCGTTGTGTTCTATTATTTTGGACAATAGGACGTAGTATTCTAAAAGGAGAGGATGTCGAGCTCCTACCTACTTTTATTCGTGCGATATGGACAATGTACCCTCATCTAAGTGAATATACACAACAAGTAGGATACTTTCACTTCGTAACTATTTAGGATTCTGTAGAATTTGTACAACTCGTACTTGATATGATCCACGAAGAGTTAAAAGAAGAAATTACAAAAACAATTGAACAAAATGACGATCCAACAGAATCAACATCGCCTTCGCAGTATTCTTCATCACCTACTACATTAGAACCTGCATTAATTTATTTGCAACCTATCAATGAAAAAATACCAGAACAAAAGCATCGGTCAGTTATATCCGATAATGTATGAACGTTTTTATTGGATCTAACAATAGTTTGGTGGATTTTTGCAAAGTGAAATAACGTGTACGGAATGCGGTGGCGTTTCCAAATGTGTTGATGCGTTTTTTGACTTGAGTTTGAGTATTCCAGAAGAAGAAAATAATTCGTTTTGGTATAGTGGCATGTTCAGCATACTTTCGTCGATAATTTCAAACATACCTATTGTCAATCGTTTAGCGTCATCACCGTCACATAGTCTACAAACGCTCTTGGGAATGTTTTTTGCAAATCAAAAACTACCAGATGGTATGGATTGCGAAAAATGTAAAGAGAGGAAAGAAGGATCAAAAGTTTTCAAAGTTTTGCAACTACCAAAAGTATGAATATTTTCAATGAAACTAATTATAGGTTTTATGTTTCCACATTAAACGATTCAGTCATTCTAGACACTCGTTATTGATGCTACATTACACGTTACTCCACAAACGAAACAACCATATTTCATTTCCAGTCGAACTGAACACGAGTACTGGGTATCGACTCTCAGCTGTTGTGAACCATCATGGTGGCGGCATTGGAGGAGGTCACTACACGAGTTTTGTTCGTAGAGGTGATCAATGGTGGCTATGCGATGACTATTCAATCTACAAAGCAACGGAAGATCAAGTATTGTCCAGTGAAGCCTATTTACTTTTTTATGAAAGAGAATAATTACATTATTAAACAATACTTTTTCTTTTGTATACTAAATGATCGATGTCGTTTGATTTTCCTAGTTTCACTTGCATTGATGAATTCCATGACTCGTGGATAAATATATTCAAAAAATGGCACTGTTAATTCATTTCGTTTGATACTAATCGAGTTTTGTTCGTTATAGAGTGTCATGCATGGCGTTATATTTTCATTAAATATTTGCTGTCGTCGTTTTTTCACCTCGTCTGCTAGATCGTCAATTGTGATAACATGCGTTCCGTTTCTAAAGAATGTAATTTTAGAGTTGGTAATATCCCACAAACATCCAACGGAATCAGATTTTTCGAAATGTTGTGTCGTTATTCCATGCGTGAGTTCCAAAGCATTGCATCGAACAACAGAGTCGGAGCTGTAGCGTAAGTTAACTATTTTAGCAACGCGTACCTGTAACCAATTGACATTACATCAGTCCTAGTGCCTCCCATAGCCAAATAACCTACAAAGTTTCCATCGAGTTCAAAACGCGAAGTGGCGATACCTATACCCAAATTAAACCTTGGATTTTTTTCATTAATTTTAATTTCCCAATAGTGAAACAGTGGTGCTAACGATTTAGTATCATTGACGCAAAAGTATCTATAATGTTAAAAGGAGTAGTCACGCGAACGTACTTAAATTTTGTTCGTATTGATTCGTTTTTTCCGGTTACGCCTGTGTAAGCAGTTTTGCCTCCATGTACGTGAATCATATTTCCAGAGCCTAGAGGGTCGAATACCCATAAATGCGAGCGTAGTAGAGCGTAAGCCCACTTATAAAAATCATGAGGTAAGTTCTTAGGTTCGCCGTCTGCATTTGAAAATAAACATAAAACACGAGGTCGCCAAACTGTATTCGAACACGAACATTTGTACCACATATTTGACACGAGGCCGTTATTAATAATTTCCTGCGTTGTGCCGTACTGCAGGACACTTATGATGAGCTCTTCAATCAGCGTGGCCATGTCTGTTTTTGTTTAGGTCAGAAGTTACAATTTATTTTTCGCGTTTTTATTGTTCAAAGAACAGTGGTGTGTCAACAAAGGGTAGAATGATACCACTTTGTAGGAAACTAAATATTTCTTCACGTTGTATCTTATCTTCGCTTACATTACCCATCTTGTCTTGCATTTGTTTTGCTTTATCGTTCTCACCAATCGATGACAAGTAGTCTCTGTATTGCATGTATACAATTGGAGAAGGTGCTGTTCCTTGTAATGATGCAATTTGTAATGCATATTCGAAAAGTTTTTCTATTGTCTCACTCTTTTCTGGTACCTTTGCCTTGTAGCTGAGAATAGTTGCCTTGTGGCTCAAGAACAATGGATACAATTCTGAGAATTTTCCATGTTCGTGAGATAAAGCCAATCCCTTTTCAGCAAAGCTCAATGCATCATCAAATCTTCCACGTTTTGTTAAAAGTAAAACAACTATTTTGTTAATTTTTTTCGATCGACTTACGATTCAAGCACAACCATCTTGAAATATGGTTATGAACAGATGATTCTCCAATCTTTTTGATGTTATTCATATTTCTCGCATATTGTGGATCAACACGTTGTACCATGTTCAAAATATCTTGTGCTGGATTTCTTTGTTCCAAAAGGTATTGCACATTCCAATACATGACTTCCCAAATACTTCTCAAAACGGCAAACTCTGGATACTTTTTCAAATCAGTTAACGCTGATTCAAATGGTTTGACTGCTTGTTGTAACTTGCCATCTATTGCGAGCAAATTGGCTTTGAAACCTTTTGCGAGTGCGTTCGTAATGCTATCGAGTAGCAATGGATCTGCTAGTATTGTATCTAGTGTTTCATAATCTTTGCTTGTTTCCCAATGAATAATTCTTTCATATGTTTCGAAAGATTGTAAATGGCGTTTGACTGCTGCAAAATCTATGCTGTGTGAATATCGACAAATTTAACATACCTTCTTCAATACCAAACACTGGATCAAAAGTAACGATCTTTTCGTTGATAGCAGAGATCTCGTAACCATTGACATTTCGTTGGTATGGAATAACAGTTTGATCGTACAAGTGCAATTTTGCTCTTGCTAGACGTTCTTTTTCATCTCGTTCTTCTTGCGTCATGGCTGTTAATTCAATTTCGCGTTGTTTGAGTTCTGCAATACGAGCATCAGTTGCTTTTTGTAGTCTTTGAATTTCTGTTCTAAGTTTTTCACAATTTTGCAATGTCTCTTCTTTTGTTCCATTCTTTGCAGAATTTAGAGTTTTTGCCAAATGAATAGGTAACAAGTAAAGCTTTGGGAATTCGGACTCTGTTCGTAGTAGTGGATCGACTCCTTGTGATGCTTCCGATCGCAAATTGAGGATATTACAGTACGTGTGAATGAGATTGACTGCTTGGTACATTTCTTCCATTTTATCTGTTCGTTCGAGTTGAATAGCTTCTTCTGTTTGTTTGTACAATTCTTTCATATCGAACGCGTTTCTGTTATCGATTAATTTTTCGGACTGGAAAAGTGAGGCCAAATAATCTCCAGTTATTGTTTCTACTTGTGTGAGCATTTGAAGTATAGTTTGTACCTTTTTGAGCTGGTAACGTTTGAAGACTGTTTACTATCTTGCGAACATCACGAAGGTCATTCTTCAAGTATGTTAATTCCAAATCAATTTCCTGTATTTTGGCCTCTTCTTGTTTCTTCAAATCTGCCAAGAATTGTGTTGTCTTTTTGGCAAAGTTTACATTGTGAACGCTTCGTGTCACTGTGGGTACGCGAGAAAAGCGTGATAGAACTGTAATACGATTCATGCTCCTACTTGTGAAATGTTTGAGAAGACAGGTTGAGTATCGTTACAACCAAGCACTAAAACCAAACACCACGTTGAGTGAACAGTGTGTGAGAGGTACCTGTAATGATCCTATGTAAGTTCGGAAACATTGCAGAAAAAGCTCGCTCGTAATCTAGAGCTCACAATGTAACAGCTAGAAATTTAGAAATAACAAGGCACCGAAGAAGAGAAATGGCGCTATCAATACTCTAGCCATCTAAGGTTCAAAGCTAGTTAGAGTATTAAATTAAAATGATTTTTCTTAGTTTGGACGAAAGAAAATAAAAAATAGATGTGTCACGTGTCAAAAAACATATAAATACTCGAGTTTCTGCTAACACCAGCTCAACAAAACAAAAACAACATGATCAAACAAACACTAGTTTTACTCTTAGCTGTAGCAGTTGCAGTAATGGCAATTGATGAAGCTAACGTTGCCGGTATGGAACGCGTACTACCTAAGTCAAACGCCTGCAAACTTCTATTTTCCACAGGCTTCGAAAACAATTTTGATGATTACACAAACAAAGGATATCCAATTACACCAGCACTAGATGCCTCAAAGACTGCCGGTTCAGATGCTGAAACTTTGATGAACATCGGTATCTCTAACACTATCGTTAAGTCTGGTTCTAAGTCATTCGTTGCCACATCAACTGGTCTAGGTTCCAAAGCCAAGAACGGTTATGGCTCCATCATGTTCTCTGAAATGAACGATATCGCTCAGTTCACTCCAATCTACGTTGAAACACAAGTCTACTTCGATAAGCAACTCCCAGCTGGCTTGTACAACGATATCATCTCTATGGCATCTGACGACAAGGGTGAAAGACAAATCAACGTTCGTGTTGACGAAAACATGAAGATTGCTTTCTATCACGTTACCAAGCCATACGGAACTGACTACTTGTACCAAAACACTGAAGTCACTGTACCAATCGGCAAGTGGGTCAACGTCACTGCTTACTACGATTTCAACCCAACCAAGGCTGTTGTTGCTCTATGGCTTGACGGTACTTTGGTAAACGTTGCCAACGTTCAACTCGTAAACGGTGGTATCTACGTTGGATATGTAGGAAGCTCCATGTTGCAATGGGTTCAAGAAGGATCAACATACTTTGATGACATCAGAGTATGGTCAGTTGGCGCCAAGTGCCAATCTCAAACTGCTAGCAACGGTATCGATTTGATCCTAAGCGCCAGCTCTGCATCACCAATCACCATTAGCGGTTTAGTTCTCACAATGATGATGTTCATCGCTATGCTCTTCTAAGCTAATTGTACACATAATAACAACAACATAAAATCCTATTAAGTAACTTTTTGTATTCTTTCTATTCATCGTCTTCTTTCCGTGAACGCACATGTGACGACAAGTCAACACTGCTTTGTGATGTTGGTGTTGTTACTATTGTAGGTAACAAAATTGGTGTTCCTAAAACCCTGTGAAACTGCAGTGACCTTCTGCGTTCCATATTTGCTGATGAACTTCTTGGTGTAAGTTGTATCGAAAGATCTAGTGGTGTTAACCTATCTGCAGGAATGAATCGATTCAGCAGTGGTGTATTCTTAGATTTTCTAGACTGTGTGACACTCTTAGGATCATCAACATGACGAATGATCTCATCATTCTCACGTTCGTTCAAATCACAAAGCGTATTGAAGAACGCATCGTGCCACTTGTTTTTATCTTCATGACTTTCGCACAAGAGCGACACCGTAGTAAGTTGACCGGACTCCGCCATGACACTAATATCAACAGAATGTTCATCACCACCCCCAATGAAACCTTCTAGTAACGAAAAGATTTCTGGTTGTTGAGCATTTCGTTCCACAACTACTAAATCGTTGAACAAGTAACATGTACTCGACATTCCGCGAACTAGTACATTCCCTTCACGAATAATACGTCTTGATGGACTTACAAGTTCTTTCAATTTCAACTTTTTGCTGATCTGATAAACTCGTTGTGAATTCTTAGTATCTCTAATCTTAGCATTTTGGAAATCTGCAACTACTGACACTGCGTCATGAGCTTCTTGCAGTAACGAATAGTCAGCATGTTCTTTGTCTGTTTTGTCTAGTAGTGCTTGTAATAGAATTCTATGTCTTGGCAATTTCTGTACTGGCATGACCATCAAACTATTTAAATCTAGTCCATTGCTTTCTGCGTGTCGTTTTCTTCGCTCCAACCAATGATCGAATTGTGGATATTTTTTCCTATTTTTTCTTATTTGTTGTACTGCTCGTTCGTACTGCGTCACGTATGATACGTATACTTTTAAGAAAGGTGCCATCTCTCCATATATATCTCCAATTGTGATAAAGTATAACAGGTCTCCATATTGTTGTTTTCGCTCTTCTAGACGTTCTAAAAACGCACGATTGAAATTTAAAATAGTTGCGAGGTTTGGTGGAAACATACTCGTTTTCACGTTTGCGGGTAGTCCGTGTGTATCATTATCGTCGCGAGCATACAGGTCTGGTGCGTTTTCAATCAGCGGAGAGTAGTACATGCGGAATAGCAGCTCCAAAAATTTTACATAGGTTCGTTCGCTATCGAATATTTCTTGTAAGACTTGTATCCGCTCATCTATTATTCTTCCCTCGTTATTATTTGTTAAACGCATAAGTTCGTTGTGTGCTGCTTGTTTTTGTGCATGCAGAGTTTCCATGGTCCATCGTTTTGTGACTTTTGGAGTTAGTGTTTGTCTCCATTTTGTTGGCATGAGTTCTTCTGGTGGCGGTGTCGATATACGTTCCACTTCGTCTTTGTGGTCCTCTTCCTCTTCATCGTCTGCGACTCCTGTGGCAATTCGTTCATCTTCCTCCAATATGAGTTGTCGCAGTTGTTTTAACAGGTCAGGAGTTGTAGACAACTGTCGGTTAGCCTCGTCTGGGACCTCTAACGTTGGAAGATTCATGTGGGCTAACGATTGTGTTTTTGAATTTGTGTATGCTTAGCGCGGCGTTGGCTGTCAACGTCTCTCCATTGGAATCAGGCAAACAACAGAAGTCATGGTTGTGAAGTCTGCACATGTTGTGCGCTTTAATCAACCAGCATCCACTAAATATTGGCGCTAAAAAATCTCGTTTGAAGCAAATGCCAAGTCACAAACCCCACCACAATAAAATAGCTCTTGGTGAAAGCTCGCAGTCAGAAGATCCAGAACTAGAACGTACTTTCATAGGACACAAAAGTGGCGCGACGATTACATCGATTGACTTTTGTCCCACTATGAAAAGATGTGCTTCTGGTGGGATGGATTCTTTACTCATGATATGGAACTTTAAACCAATGATGCGAGTGTTCAAATACACCGGTCATGAGGTATATCACATAAAAGAGTGACTAAAACTCATAGGGTCCTGTTATGAGTGTTGCATTTTCACCATCAGGAAAGATTGTTGCAAGTGGCTCAACAGATCGTACTGTGAGATTGTGGGAACCAACAATGTAAGTTCACATACAACTTCTAATCATTCATAGCGTTGGACCATCGACAATTATCAAAGGTCACATGGGCACAGTGCGAAGTATTAATTGGACTAAAGATGGTGCTCATCTACTAACTTCATCTGACGATAAATCACTCAAACTGTGGGACTTTGCAAAGAAACACGCAATAACATCACTAATGGGTCACAATAACTGGGTACGCGCTTCCACTTTTTCACCAGATGAACGAATCATCGCGAGTGGGTCTGATGATAAATCGGTAAAACTGTGGGACGTTAGATCATTCAAAGCAGTACATACCTTTACAGATCACGTTGAGTATGTTGTTGTTTCTTTACTCACAAAATAGTCATGTGAACTCAGTTCGGTTCTCTCCAGATGGAAATTGTTTAGCCTCTGGATCCGCAGACAAAACGATAAAAATTTGGGATATGCGAACGAGAACATTAGTACAGCACTACAATGCGCATGAAGATATTGTGAATCAAATAAGTTACCATCCAACTGGTAATTTTTTATTATCGTGCTCTAGTGACGGGTGTATGAAAATTTGGGATACAAAAGAAGGAAGATTGTTCTACACAGTGTCAGGACATACTGGCGCTATTGCAACTTCTACATTTTCTCCACTTGGGTAATTTTAAACATTGTCTGATAACAAAATAGTGATTACTTTGCCAGTGGCGGTCAAGATAGCAAAGTCATGATTTGGAAAACAAATTTTGATGCTGTAATGGAAACATTGGATAGTTTACCTAGAAATACAAATTCTACAATACATGAAGAATACACTCGTAGTAATAGGTCAGAACAAGAAAGAGCACCTACAACAAATCAAAGAAGATATACAGAGCCAGAGCAGGATCGATTTGAAACTCCAGTGTATAATCCTCCACCGATTCAAGCAGATGAAATTCCACCACGATTAGCGAGCACGCTGGAACAAATTATTCGGCAGTTAGATATACTTACACAAACGGTTAAAGTGATAGAGGAGCGATTAACAATCAATGAACATAAAACAAACAAGATTGAAAACTTGCATCGGCAAATCGTTCAACAACAAATTGACAACCAAGCACCGGTATCAAAAGCACCTGTAGTTACGTACGCTGAGTCGGCTATTCCAGCGATAAAGATTCACTCAAAGGCAAATGTAGTCGAAGATGCAGATGACCGTAGTCAAAGCAGCGCAGAGTACTCCAAAGACTCTAGCGAGGATTTGCATAGTTCCTTAGAAGGTGTAGAAGATGATTAGACCAGCTGTACCATAAACATCATGCTTACAATTTATTGTAGCCAATGAAATCGTTTGTTGTAAGTGATGTTATCCAAGTTTGTAGTATGACAACATAATAAGATAAGTAAATTTCGCCGATCGGCGGCCTTACTGCTTCGTCAACTTGTTCAAACTGGAACATAACTTCAAGGCTACACAAGCATTGACAGAACAAAACACAACAAACGAACATGTCGTACTCACTATCTAAGGACTTTGGCCTTGACAGGGCAGATGAGGGATACTGTTCCAGTCTAGCACAGCTATTTACCAATAGAATGAAGTGGCTAAATGATGACTCATTCTACAGACTATACATTGACAAGAACGCGAAAAGAATGTGCAAAGGTGAACTAGAGAATGCATTTCAATACAAACATTGGAAAAATGGTGCTGCCGCTACGTTTGTGAATGACAATGGAGACATACAAATACATAGACGTACACCGAGTTCCATCAAAGAAGAACATTACACTGAATAAATACTGCTAATACAACACAACTTTCTGCTACAGTTTGAAACGTAGATTGGCGATTTCGAACATTAGGTTTCTTGCACGAATTCAGTACATTCAAGTCAAGCATTTTCTTTGTTAACTCCTTATTATTTCTGTGAACAAAGCTAATAAAGCACCATTGTCCATTGTCTTTACGAAGTTATTACTTCTCTAACATGTACGTAAGCTGAGTGTATACCTATTTTCTTGGTATTAAACAAGTATGCAGGACTTTCAATCCCTGTCTTACTTCCGAAGATTCTCTGTTTAAAGAGAGTATGCAACGTTAACGGTGTGGGCGGTTAGCAAAAAATGACTGAAAGACCAGATCTTTGGACTCCCGTCAAATTATATATTTCAAAGATTCCTTTTATGGGTTCGCTATACTATACTCCATATCTACCGGACCTCCAAGCGACCTTAAACGAAACTGTTGAGAAATCCCTCGTGTCTCTCATCTTGTTGCTCCACTGCCCGTAAGGGTAGCTTGCAGCGCTGTAGCACTGCCATTAAAAGTTAAATTGTTGCGTACAAGCAAGTGTTGTGCAACAACGTTTAAACAATTCGAAAAATGGAACCACATAACATCATGCATAGCAGTGTGGATGTAGAGAGTAGTGACGTAGAGATTGACATTCGTGTTGTGGACTCTGTCATAATACAACAGAATGAACAACAACGTAGAGAGAAAGACTTTTCATTTGTGGATATTACACCTTACAGCATGAATCCCATTAGTGACAACTTGTTTATAGAGGTTATGCGTACCGAAACTACACGAGTGGTACTTCGAGAGTTAATTCCACCAAAGGGGAAATCAGATACTGCAACGTTGAGAGTGATTCGAGGCGTGGTTAAGAAGTACAGACGTCAAATATTCTTTTTGCGCATCAACGGTAAAGAAATAATATATTCTGCGGCCAGGAATGAGATGCAGTCCAAACGGGAAAAGTTACACCGTGAACGATTATGGTAACCAATGTATAGTGATAACTTATTAAATTGTACTTTCAACATGCATTTGTCATATTTTTTGTAACTTTGCTTGGTAAACCGAGTTGTGTTAAAATTGAAGATGGACACAAAGAGAGTACGTGTTCGTAAAACGAGAACTAGAAGCAATAAAGTAGTAGAAGCGCCTATTGACGTTGAAAAAGTTACAGCTCATCAACAAATACAACTGCTCGAATGGCAACTACGACAATTTGACGAACACGTAGCGGTAGACAAAACGGCTGCGACTAAAAAGATGCGCAAAAAACAAAAGAAAGAGAAGAAAGAAAACTTAACAGAGATGGTCATACAAGAACGTGAAAAGAAGAATTCGATATACAACGAAAACCTAAAAACACTGAAACGGAAGAGACATCCAGCGCTAGTTAATAAGCAAAAAGAACTTTTAAAATTATTACAAAACAAAGAATGATTGCATATGGCACGCAATACGCCACCAAGTATTCTTGCAAGTTGTGTTGTCACTTTTGTACAATCGAAATATTTGTGATGTAGAATAAACTCAACTTTTAAGTAATAACAGATTATAATACATGCTCTGTAAATTCAGCAATCCAGTTTATTCCAGCGCACAACACGATTTGTGCTTGGTGTAACGGTCATTCCATATTTTTTTGGAAAGTACAGGTTGACTTTTCGAAATCGCGCACTTTTTCTTTAAATTTTCCACCGTTGAACGTAACAGTCGTGTGTACCATGTTCATCAAGAATATCACGATACAAGGGTTCAAAAGTTATAGGGATCAGACGTTCGAACAAAACGAGTTCTCGCCCAAACACAACGTTATCGTGGGACGCAATGGAAGTGGAAAATCGAATTTTTTCAACGCTATTATTTTTGTGTTGAGCGAAAAGTACTCCAAACTACGTGCGGACGAAAGACAAGCATTTTTGCATGAAGGCACTGGTCGCGCAGTTATGAATGCATTTGTAGAAATAGTTTTCGATAACTCTGACTCGCGTCTACCAATAGACAAAGTACGTACAACATATTCACCGTATTAACTTTTTATTAGGAAGAAGTTGCAATTAGAAGAACTATCGGTTTGAAGAAAGACGAATACAGAATCGATGGAAAACCTGCGAGTCAAAAAGAAGTTATGAACTTATTGGAGAGTGCAGGTTTCTCTAGCAGTAACCCATATTATATTGTAGAACAGGGAAAGGTACGTCACACAACACGATCATACTCAATCTTTAGGTCACCGCTTTGACAAACATGAAAGATGTGGAACGCCTGGAACTATTGAAAGAAGTTGCTGGTACTAAAGTCTATGACGAGCGCAGAAAAGAATCCACAAAGATTTTGATCGAAACTAAACAAAAGAAAGAGAAAATAGATGAGGTTGTCACATACATAGATGGAAGACTCAAAGAGTTGGATGCAGAGAAGAAGAGACTCAAAGAATTTCAAGTATGTTTTATTGCTCTACTAACATGTTTTAGAAACTAGATCATGATCGAAGAGCTATCGAATACACATTATACGATAAGGACCTCAAAGAAGCAAACAACAAGATTGAAGAGATCGATGGTTCTCGTCAAAACTCTCGAGAAGAGGTACATAGACTGCATCAAGAAAGAATCCATGCTCACGAAGAAGTTAAGGTTCGTTTTTATGGATTTATTGTTAATATTTTCAGAGAATGGAACGTGAACTCAAAGAAGCACAATTGAAATACGCCGATCAACGCAAACAAAGAGAAATTCTAGAGGCAGAGCGACAAGAAGCGATTAAAACAAAGACAAAGATTGATTTGCAACTTGGTGACTTTGAAAGTCGGTCAGAAAGAGAAAAGAAAGAAAAAGTTGAGTACGAAAAGGAATTAGTAGAGATCCGTCGCCAAATTAAAGAAGTAAGAATCAGCAACTTCTTAATTCTAACACTATAGATAAGAGATAGAATTAAAGAGATAACACCAAACTTTACCGAATACAGTAATAGAGAACAAGACCTTCAAACTCAATTGAGAACTGTAGATAGACGTATCAAGGAGTTATACACCAAACAATCTCGTAATTCGTTTAAGAATGCCAAGGAGCGCAACGACTGGTTGGACAAAGAAATCAAGCGTCGCCAAAAGATTATCAAAGACGAAACTGATAGACTAAAGCGACTAGATGAAGAAATCAAAAGATTGGAAGACACCATTCGCGAGGACAGAGAGAAGCTAACAAAGAAAGAAGAGGATAACGTTGGAAAACGTCGTGAAGTAGAACTCAAACAAACAAAGTTGAGAGAGCTAAAAGACAAACGCGACCAAAACGCAGAGCAACGTAAGGAGTACTGGAAGAGGCAAAGTGACTTGGAGAAGGAACTAAGAGACATTCAAGAACAAATCAGCAGTGCTGAGCAAAAGCTCCAATCGACAACAAGTCGTGCCACTACCAAGGGTTATCTCGAAGTCAAGCGTATTGTTCGTGAACGTAACATCAATGGCGTGTATGGAACTGTCATTGAGCTATTCACGTGCTCTGAGAGATATAATCGCGCTGTTGAAGTCACTGCCGGTCAAGCTCTTTTCCACATTGTTGTCGACACAGCAAAGACTGCTGCAAACATTCTCAAGATTATGAACGAAGAGAAGATTGACGCTCGAGTATCCTTCTTCCCACTAGATAGTCTAAAAGATCCAGTCAAGGTAAAGGAAGATGAAACAGAATTTATTCCACTCTTGAAAAAGGTCAAGTTCAACGAAAGAGATCTAAAGGTATTCTCACATATCTTTGGACGTACCTACGTGTGCAGTACTGTAGAGGCAGGAAGCAGATTTGCTCGTGAGCATGGCGTAGATTGTGTCACACTAGACGGCAACCAAGTTAATCGCAGAGGTGCTTTGACTGGTGGTTTCACAGATGTTCGTCAAAGCAGAATGGCTGCACAGAAGACCATCGAAGATCTAAGAGGCAAAGGGCAAGAAAAAAAGAAAGGCTACGACAAGATACGAGAACAATTGAACAACTTGGACCAACAGATCAACCTCAACGTTGGTGAAGTACACAAGCTCGAAACTTCCACTAGACAACTACAGTTGGTACTTACCCAAGAAGCAATGGACCAAAAGGCACTTGCCAATGCCATCAAAAACAACAGCGAAACTCTTGAGCAAAAGAAGGCAGAACAACAAACAGTCTCTACTCGTGTCAAAGATACACAAGCAAACTTGGAGTTCCTGCAAAAGGACAGAACAGAACAATTCACCGACACAAACCTCACTGTAAATGAAGCAAGAGATCTCAAGGAGCTCACCATCGAAAAAGAAAACCTTGACAAACAAATAACAGACGTCATGAAGCTTCGTGCAGATACTGAGAATGAGAGAAACACACTTCTTGTTCGACTCAACACCAACTACACTGTCCGTGAAGATGAGATCGACACCAAATTGAAGTCAATGGGTGCGAACTACACGGAAGAGATCGAAAGTTTGAACAAGGAAGCAAACACTGTACAAAGTGTGATTGATGAAATCACAGAGAAGCAAGAAAAGATTGACGAAGTACTTGGCGGATCATCAGTTGGCGAACTAGAAGAAAGGTTAACTGCTCAAAGACAGGAAGAAGCCAACAAGGCACGAGAAATCGAAAAGAAATCCAATAGTTTTGAGAAAATTCTGAACAAGAGAAAGATTTGGCTTCAAAAGAGAGAAGACTGTTTGGCTCAAATCCGTGAATTGGGAACTATTCCTTCTGATGTTGCCAAGTTTGCAGACAAGGAAGTGGAGGAGCTTCGCAAAAAGCTCCATCGAACAAAAGAGAAGCTAAAAGAGTTTACTGGTATTAACAAGAAGGCCTTGGATCAATATGAACAATTCACTACTCAAAAAGAGGACTTTAGAAAGAAGAAAGATGAGTTGGACAACGCAGAGGAATCCATTCAAAACTTGATCAGAACTTTGGACAAGAAAAAGGATGACGCCATCTACAGAACATTCAAACAAGTTTCACTTCACTTTGAAGAGATTTTCAAAGAACTTGTACCAAATGGCAGTGCCAAGTTGATTATTAAAAACGCCAGAGACGCCGAATCACAAGTACAAGATGATGACGAAGAAGAGGAACAAGAAGGTGGTGATCAACTAATTAGTTCACTTGGAGGTGTTGGCATTCAATGCCAATTCACTGGTGACGAAACTCGTAAGGATATGAACATTTTATCCGGAGGTCAAAAGTCATTGGTAGCATTGACACTCATCTTTGCTATCCAACGTTGCGACTCTGCTGCCTTTTACCTATTCGATGAAATTGATGCTGCTTTAGATTCCAACTATCGCACTGCAGTCGGCACACTCATTTCCAAACAAGCAGAAGCAGGAACACAATTTATTACTACAACCTTCAAATCAGAAATGGTTAACGAAGGTGACCAATGGTACGGAATTGAACACAAGAACAAAGTATCAACAATTGTACAATACACGAAAGAAAAGGCTCTTGCTTTATTAGCAGAAGTTGACAGACAAGCAAAAGAAGGCGAAGATCAACCAGAAGACACAATGGACGAAGGTGCAGATAGCGACGAAGAAATGAACGATTAAATTATTATTTTTGATAATTTGGTGATCATATCATGAACTGAGTGGTATTGCAGGAATAATGGACTATCATACCAGTAATTCACCGCAATGCACCTACCCATTTGATCATCTTCTTGCTCAACTTGATGATACCATAATGCAGGTAAATACAAAACTTCACCAGCAGAAACAGTAACGGTGATAGGTCTAACCTGCTGTAGTTTGGGGAACTTTTGCAAATCTATATCTCCCAAATCGACAGGAATCCATGGAATAGGATCTTCATCAAGGGGTTTCACTTCCCACTTGTCTTGTTTGTGATAGACTGCTTGTTTGTAGAACTGTTCATGTAGAAAAGGTTGACTTGTGGGTGGTAGCAATCTGAAACGTTTCTGACCTGTTACGACTGCATAGATGTTTTCGTAAGGATCTTTGTGTAACGAAGAAACTGATTTATGATCACCAATCCAAATGTTCATAACTTCTGGCGATGCACGAAGTGAATTTGATGCAAATGTTATTTCATCTTCTACATCATCTAATAGAGGTTGGAAATGTTCAAAATTGTTGTTTTGATGTTGTATGTAATGTACAGAGTCGCCACTTTTCAACTTGTTAGAGAATTCTTCGTATGTCATCTCTACTTCTTGTGGCATGCAAAAATAATTTTCATATACTGCATCTGCGCGACCATTTGGTGTAACAGCAACTTTTACTTTGCTGTCGCCTAATTTTTCGATTAAATATTCGTCAGATTTCCATTTTTCGAGTGCTGGCCAATGTTTTATCGCATTTTGTACAACTACTGGTCTGTTCTGCGAAATATAGTCGAAATAAAAGTCAAACGAGGTTGGCGGCTGTTTTAACACTGGTACACTGTCGCTGTAAATGTCTCTATGTTCATGTGTGAAATCTATCAACGCTTCTTCGAGTTGGGACATTTTATTTTACAATTTATGCTTGCTTTTGTTTACTTCGCTCTTTCTGCTTGTTCCACTCCAGTGTCAAAACCTTTCTACCAAACACAAACAAGAAGATACTTATAGCAATACAGGGAACAATACTAAACATGTTAGAACCAATAACTAATCAACTTACAGAGATTTGTTCCCAATGTAGTAAGCTAAATACAATGGCCAAAACATCCATACAATAGTGATCGGAATGAGAATAATTTCTCCAATGAAACCAATTCTGTAACATAATTTTGCTGGAGTGGCAATGGTAAAAGCAATAATATCTGACACTGTCTGGATGGTTGTCTTGACTGCCAATTGTGCTGAGAATTCTGGGAATGATCCTTTCACAACTCCATTGATGAAGAGGAATAGGAAACTCATTCCAACGAGCCATAGTGGAACAAACAGTACTCTACTAATCCACCACTCTGAGAAGAATAAAAATTGTATCACAGCGAGTAGGAGCCTAACAACCAGTTCGTAGATCTTAAGTGGTATTGTATGTGGAGCAAGTAGCAACGTTACTGCGGCACATAATGGTGTTGCACTGTTACAGCCGAAGCCATACAATCCAAACAGACTACTGAATCCGTTGTACGTTGGGAATATGTAGTACAACGCTCCAATTGCATAGTTGATCAGTCCAACGACTGGTTGCCGAACAGGCGTGAAGTAATCACCAATTAGAATGAGTATGGCACATGCAAACAACAATGGTCGCAGAACCAAACTACCAATAGTGAGCCATGCCCATATCACCTTGTTGAGAAGCTTTGCGAAAATGTTTGGATTATGAGCAGTGAAGAAACGTGGTCTCCAGAACGGGAAGAACGCAAAAGGTAACGATACTGTCATAACAATCAAAGTTCTCACTAGTCTCTTAACTGTACCTCTGCTTAGTAGCTTTGTAGCAACGATAGTATACGCTGGAAACACAGCAATCGTTTCAAAGTTGATGCATCTGCCAGCCTCCATTACGGCATTGATTTGTGCTGCTGTGGCAGTTGGTATACGTTTAAGACGGAAAACATTAAGGTAATGCAATGGAATGAACATGAGCCCAATAATTTGGAACGGCAAGAGGAAGAATTTCCAAGTAAAACAATTTTGGAAGTGCCTATGAATAACCTGTCTAAATCCAAGCTCGTAATCCCACTCTACACCAGAATACTTTTTCTTTTGTGTTTGCAAATTTTTGTACTCTCTTGCATACTTGCTCTTGTTATCAACAAACGCGTCGCTCACGATACTCTTGAAATTTACCTTGTACTTTTTCAGTGGTTTCTTTTTCTGAGAAATTTGTTCCACTTTGAAAATGGGACGATAGTAGTTGTTCAATTGATAGAATTTAGCCAAATAGATACCCCATAGACGGTTATCTTCAACACTAGTTGCGTTCCATACTTTACAGACACGTTCTGGACCACGTGCGATGTCGTGACCTTCCAAGTAGGTAAATACTTCTGTCAACAAGTCGGTAGGAAGAATCTCACCGTTATCTTCGGTAATTGGTTTTGGGTTCTTGCGTAACTCTGCTTGCAAACGTTCTTGCTCTTTTCGAGTTGTGTACTTGTTCCAACCAAACTTGATCATATCAGTCAAGCTCTTGTAAGCGTCAGGAACCTCCTGTACACAGTACAAAATGAATAACAACTGCGTAAACGCAATTAAATCCATCCAACCAGCGTACGCTTGTCTAGCAGCAATTTGATTCAAAATCCCATTTCCATTGTACAAATCTTTGATCAAGAATGGAATCCTCCAAAACATGATACAAGAAAGTACCAAAAAGACAACAGTAACCCAATCAACAACGCTTTTTGCGCTAGTGTTCAACAACTCTTGTCTACGCTCTTCATCATCATGAATAAAGAACAATGCTTTGAAAAGCGTATAGAATCGTGGTGGCATGATACAACACATGAAAAAGGTACTCCATACAATAGGCATATCTATTGCCGTTTCGTACATTTTCCAACGAATATATGCTCGGTAACTAAACCATCGTTGATCAGGTTCTTCTTTTTGATCTTGTTCTGGTAGTCTTGAGAACTCGATGAATGCCAGTAAGTCAGGAATACGGTACAATGTAGATATTAAAAACAATGTACTGAGAACATATGGCATGTCAGTGGCCATCTCTTTGAACTGTACAACGACTAGTTTTCTTCGTTGTACTGCGGTATCTAGTTTCATAGATTCTTTAATGACTGTTGGTAGTCGCCAAAGTGTGAATGGAGCAAGAATAATAAATGGTAAATCAACGAGTAGTTGGTAAAACTCGGTAAAGATTGCCCAATGAATATTATTCGTTGTTCCAGTGTTGTATCGTTCAATAACGAGATTAATAATGTTCTTGGAACGCCATGAACAAAGTACGATTAATGTGCATACAAAACATGGAATATCAAGCAGTGTCAATAGTGAGCTAATTGCCAATGCAACCAAACGCTTTTTGTAGTCACCTTCACCCTTGAGTAGTTGCGAAATGTATCCAATTCTCCAAAGTGTAAACGATGAAAGCAAGATCAATAGCAATAGTGGAATATCACGAACGAGATGCCAAAATAGAATGTAAATCTCGATATGGGTAGCTAGTTGTTCTTTCAATGGAATCTCTTGCATAAACAATGATTTTGTCTTGAAAATATTGACAATGTCTTTTGCTCTCCATACCGTCACAAAAAGAACTACCGAGCAAAGTACTACTAGTATATCGGCAAAGATAGCAAGCGCTTGGCATGCGATCATAAAGACACCTTGTTTCTTGTCAGTTGCCTTCTTAAATGATCCCCAAGTGGTTTTAATGCGGTATCCTGTAAGTACGACAAAGTAAGTGCAAATGATAAATGGAAGTTGTAGTGGTAGGTACGGTACTTGTTTCATCGTTCGTAAACGGAAAGATACGAAAAGTGTTCTGTAATCTGAATCTTTTGTTTCTTCTTTGTCTGCCATTTCTGCGATCAGCTTTTTATACTTTTTGTAGTACGAAACTAGCGTGTAGATGTGCAATATCGAGAGAGACAGAATGATTACCGATAGTCCAAATGGAATGTCGATCAGTGCATCATATGCTTGCATGTATGCGTGTTGTCTACGCTTCTTGGCAGTATCTGCTCTGAAACATAGTTTGATCAAGTATGGAATACGCCATAGTGAGAGTATTCCACAAATAAACGCAGGAAGATCCAACAATAGCTGTACGAACTGATAGAAAACCTTCTTTTGGTAGTCTGAAACATACTTGGTCTCTTCTTTGGTTTCTAGCGTCATACGGAACAGTAGATAGAATCGGTACACAGTAACTAGTAGTGGTATACAGAGTATCGCCGATGGAATGTCTAACAACGCGCGTACAAACTGTGTAACTGCAATATCGCGATTCTTTTGCGCTGGTTGATTAGTTGTTACTCTAGATAAGATGACTGGTATTCTCCATAGGGATAGTATACCACATATCACAAATGGAACATCAATAGCCCACTCAAGAAACACAATTCCAATATTTGTACGATACAAACTGAGTCTCTGTTGCATAGAGGGATCATTAACGTGAGTCAATTGTTTCACTAGATCACGAACTCTCCAAATAGTTAGTACCACTGGTATGGCTAGTAGTAGTGCTCCAATATCTTTTAGAATCTCTACAAACATTTTCATTGACTCTACATGAGGCACGATGACTGCCGAGTCGTACTCACTCTTTTCTATTTTTTCACGTGATTGTGAGATATTATTAAGTAACATCATGAATCGATAACCTGATACGAAAACGACCGTGAATGAAAGTACTAGTGGTATATCAAGCAGCAACGCGGTGAACTGTCCAACGATAGAGTCCTTGATCTTTGCGTTTCCATATCTTCTCCAATTCATAGCGAGCATGACGCCTCTGTACGCTGATAGTACAACAACTATTCCCATAAGCGTGTAAGGAATGTTCTCCAAACTCTCAGACAGGTATCGTAAAGCAACATTATACTTTTGGTTACCTTCAGCGTTGTATAGTTCCTTGGCTTTGTATGGTATGGCGTATGGTGCACAAAGACATGCAATAGGTAACGTCAAGAACGATGGAATGTCTTGGAACAATACACCACACCCGTTTGTCAAAATAATCTTATGCAAACGATGGTGAGTGTGATCATTTTCTAGCTTGGGTTCTTTCAGTTTTCTATACGTGTATGGGGCTCTCCATCCTGTAAGAAGAATCACAGCCTAAAAGAAATAAGAACAGTACATAAACTTACTGCGAAGGGAACGGTAATGATGTCAAGTATAGCTCCTGCGAATAGGCTTAAGCACGCGTTTTCTACGTCAATCTGTGTTTTTGATGTAGATAAATTTGAGAAGAATCTTGGTACTCTGAACATCCAAGGTAACGCTACAACACTGAGAGCAAAGGTAAAGATTTGAACATGTAGGGGCACAAATTCTTCTGCAACTCTCTAAAAACACGTCAGTTGGTAAATCAAACCATACCTTGTAAATATCTTTGTCATTAGCTATGCCTGGACTAGATAGGATAATGAAAAACAGTAACGTTAATAATTTCGATACTAATTCCATGTCCAATCCTAGTGCGAAAAAGCTTTGTTCGTGTCGAAGTATGTAAACGTGTGTGCAGTAAACACCTGCCAAAATATACATTAAAATTGTTGGAAAGAAGAGAACAACGCCCATGAAATATCGGATTGGTGTAGTGAGCCAAAATATAATTGGATTTGAAACAGCACGTGTCTGCCATGCTGGTGTTGAGCCGTCCAGCGTCGCATGAACGAATCTGTGTATAATGTACAGAGGAAACCAGTACGTGTACGATGCAGCTTTCAGTGTCCATTTCGCACCATGGTACAGTGCCCTCAGTAGCACCAAAACAAGTGGGTCTCCCTGAGCCATTTGTTTGCGAACTGAAAAAGCTTGTCAACTAAAGTTCGACAACATCTTTACATAAACACCCTTTGCGGTCATGCTTCCAATACAACTTCTATTGGTGATACCTTTATCTGCGGCCATTGGCCTGACCGCGTCGAAATCGAAGAAGCCAGATCAACAATTATCTGGAGATGAACAGAGAAAACGATTTAGGTTAATTTTACCGACTAGTTTGCTGAGCATACTTATACTATTGATAATATCGGTTCAAATATTCACTATCCATGCTTCATTAACAACACCTATTGATCGCGTACTCTATGCTCTACGATGGGAAGCATGCTCACTACTCGTACTTGTTATTGGAATAGGATATGTTGCAACTATTCGTTTTTTCGGATCGGATACAGCACTAAACGGAGGAAAAACTGATGAAGTTGATTTACCAAACAGATTGCTACAAAATACTCTTGAGCAAACAGTGATCGGAGTTGTCGCAAGGGTTGTATTATCAATCTATCTATCACCAAGCACGATGCCAATCGTTCCTGCACTGGTAACGCTATTCCTCACCGGAAGAGTTTTATTCTACCATGGATACTTGATCAGCCAATGTTGGAAGAGCTGCAGGATTCTATCCATCGGCGCTAACTATTATTTATTGTGCCATTAGAACGCTTTTAACTTCCTGAAACTACAGCTGCACTGATTGCGCTTTACAGTAGCGATTCGTTTGCCAAACTATGCACCAAATAATCTCTGCTCTTTCCTCTTACGTTGCATGATATCAGCTTTAGCTTCCTAGTGCAAATTCACTCTGATGCCTTTCACGTAAGTAGCTTAATTTTTGACTGCTGATCCTTTTTTAGTCCATTTTCACATTTCGTTGTCAACTTTTAGTCGCTTTAAAAGCGCACTCCTACGTAAAACTCCAGCACACAAAAACTAATGAACATCAAGACCGCCCTAGTTCTCGTTGCACTCATTGCCTTTGCAGTTGCAGACAAGAAGACGTGCGTAAAGTACTCCAACCCAGCCGGAGCAATTAGCACTACAGGAACTTGGAGCATCTCTTCACAGATCCTCAATGACGACTGTGTTCCAATTAACATTGCCGGCATGCGTGGTATTTCCCCAAACAACAACACTCAAGTTTCACTCACCCAACCAAATGGTGTCTACTTGCGCGTCAAACAAGCCTTCTTGAACATGATCTACAACGCTGAATCTTTCGGTGCCTATGCTACCGACTGCTCACGTGTTGTTGTCTTTGTTCGCGACATGGTTTCTATTCGTCCAATCGTCAACCAAGTTCAAGCTGAAATCTGGGGCCCAGTTACCACTGCCAATCCAACTCCATACCCACCACGCACAATTCTCCAAATCAGCGCCTTCAATGGTCTAACTTGTGAATACTCAACTGGTGCCAAATGGAGACAAGGAACACCAGGACCAAATGGTCAAGTAGTATGCGAAGAAGGAGGTATTCCAATCGGAGACATCATCGAAGTCGAAGGTACATTCTATGTACGTGATTAAACTGTAACAACACAATAAATGTAACATTAGTATAAAAGCTTGTAAACTGAGCTATCAAACATGTCAAACAAACGTTCTCACGTCTTCGCAACACGTACTGTATAACAAGAGCTCCAAAGAGAATTTGTTTAAGAACGTCTGGTTGCATTACTCGGAATTCTTACCATCACAAGCATCGCAGTACAAGGAAAGATTCGCTACTATTGATACCTAGCGCAGTCACGACAACGATCTATTCCTAACTTTGGTTTTGAATCTTGCACAAACAGAAATATCACTGCGCAAATTTGCTCATAGATATTGCTTTTCTCCTATATTGTGCATGGTTCGCGTATTTTTAAGAGTGTGAGTTGACCGACCATCAAGCTTTGAGCTACACAATCATGAATAACATCACATCTGTTGAGGGCACATTGTACAATGTGTTTCTTAGCGGAGGTATTCCACTCACACTCGTAATCAATGTAACAGTGTGTTTGTTTTTGATTTTGTTGTTTGTATGCTGCATCAGAAGATTACCACTATACAATTCAAACTACAAGCGAGCATTGATACACGAGGTCCGTGAAGAAGAACCAAATCGGCAACAAAACGAAAATAATCAGCAACCAATAATCGGTTCCCATTGGGTTGCCGTTCCGACTACTACCACCGAAGAACAAGATAACGAGATAAAAAGAGTCAATAACGTCGATATGAAGCGAGGAAGCGCATCAGCGTCACAAAATCAAAATATTTGTTTAACTGGATGCATGCTGCTGCAGAACTTATTCTGTTGCCTGTGTTGTCCGAATAGAGAAGCAAAGCGATCAACTAATGATGTAAGCAAAGTCACAATATTTTTACATTTCACAGTATGGTCGCGATACAGCAGTGTATCTTAATTATCAAACAGTATTTGTATATTGCAGCTTCGTGCTAGCCGCAGTCGGAATCGCCGTCCTCATCCCAGTACACATCACCGGAACACTACCAAAGTACTATAGCATCGATTCATGCCAAAATGGTATTACCATACATTGCAATCCTAACCTCATGTAGGTACATTCAGAAGTTTAAATGCCACATCACCAATTATCATCGCAAGTCCTCCCACTACTCAGCGTCCTACATCCACTACACGCTCACCTTCACCCACTACTCCTGCAGGTACGCAACTCACTTCTACTATCATACCTACCACTAACTCTCCTACTATCTCACCTACTATTCTACCTATTTCTACTAATCCTACTTCTACTGATATTCCTACTACTATAGCTCCCACAACAAATGGTCCAGCAACTATAGGTCCTATTACAGCGGCACCTTCTACTATTGCTCCGACAGGTGCTGCTACTACTGAAGCTCCACAATCAATTGCTCCGACAACAGTAACACCAACAGATACTGTACCTGTCTCAACTATTGCTCCTATAACAGATGCTCCTGTAACTATAGCACCAACAACGATTGCACCTACTCTAGCTCCTGTAACTAACCCTCCGACAGACACTCCAACTACATTGGAACCCATAACCACTCTCGAACCAGCTACAACGTTAGAACCAACTACTACAACATTAGAACCAACTACAACAACTTTAGAGCCTACTACCACCACGCTTACACCTACAACTACATTAGAACCCACTACCACCACTACACTTGAACCCACTACCACCTCGAGCGAAACACTATTCCCTGTAGTAGGTACGTGTAACGGTGTTCCTGCAACAGATCCTACAGTATGCAGTGGATATGGTACTTGTGCTGCGTGTTACACAGGATACTGTTGCCAATGTGCCGAAACATATACTGGTAACAACTGCGAGTACAGAACATGTTTTGGAAAGACATTCCCTGATGACACTGTTTGTAGTGGATACGGACAATGTGTTGGATATAATCAAGTAAGTGTTACTATGTTTCTAACGATTAGTGTCTCTGTAGCAATGGTTACACTGGAGATGAATGTCAAATTCCACCTCTCACTTGTAATGGAAAAGTAAGACTATTCGCAAAAATTAACAACATAGCTTGCCACCGATCCCACTGTATGTAGTGGATATGGTCAATGTACAGCTCAAGGTACATGTGCATGTGTAGATACAGCATACGGAGTAGATTGCGAATATGATGTCCCAACAACATGCAGTGGTTATGCACCTGATGATCCACAAGTATGCTCTGGTAACGGTGCTTGTATTGCATGTCCTGATCACCCAGGTGTTTGCTGCACATGCAACGCTGGATGGGTAGGATTTGAATGTCAAACGCCAGCGAAAAGAAACGTACTACGATACCACATGGCAACGAATACGACTACTGCTCCAACTCGAGTAACAACCAGTACACCAACAAAAACAAGTACACAGAGACAACTTGGTCAAGGTTTGAACAGTAACGATAACAAGATGAACAATCCTGACTTTTTCCCATGTCAAGCAAGAACTAACATCACATACGCCAGTGATGTGTACTATACTTTCAGTACTGTTAACATGGTCATGACTTCACCTACTATGACATACGTACACGCAGCCATGACAGCAGCCAATATTGGTATTGTACTAGTCGCCCTCGCAATCTTTGGTTGTTTACCTCTTGTAAGAAAATTCAACTTTGCAGGAGCCGATCATCGTTTTGCAAATCAATTATTACAAATGACCAATTTGAGAATTCCACAACGACAAGAACCCAAATCAAAGAGTCATTTGGCCTATTTGGCAAGTCCATACGCTGTAGAAATACGAGGAATACCTCGAAACCTGATCGATTCGAAAAAGTTCTTTTCACTTTGCAAAGATTACACTGCTGGAGATGATGACATTATAAAAGCATGTATCATTGTTGATATGGGTGATTTGGCGGCGCTACAAGCAAAGCATGAAAAGAATGATGTCAAGGTAGAGCAATGGAAGACGGAATGGATGTTAGCAGGTGGGTTAGAAGAAAATAGACCTAGAAAACTGTTCCCATTCTCAAAAGATCGACCAGAAGTCGATGCTATTGCTTTCTACGAGGGAAAGTGTACATACTACAAAACAGAAATAGAACACTGGTACCATTGCTACGAATGTGCGTTAGATGGTGAACCTGCTACTGATTCTCGTTATGAAATCCAAGGAAGTGGATACGGATACGTAATTTTCCGCTCTACTGCTCATAGAAACGAGTTTTTAAGAAACGTCAACAAGAAGCACCTCGTCAGAGCTTCTTCTACAGGAAATAATTACGAAACAATTGCTCACTTGAACGTGCATTGTAGACCAACGCGCTACGAAACAGGAGATATGTTATGGCAAAACATATTCAACTATCATCGTGGTGGAACTCATGGTACATTGAAAAAGTCATTGATTTTGTTAGCGTTACTCGCTATCGTGATTTTCATTTCAATTCCTATGGCTGCACTAAGTGGACTGCAATACTTGTTCGAGTTTGGTATTTTAACACCAAACGAAATTGCGACAACTGGTTATTTGGGTGCATTTTTATTACAGTACTTGCCATCATTTGTACTATTCTTAGCGATGCTATTTGCACCAAAACTTATCATTTGGTACACTGTACAAAACTCTTCGTACATTACGCATGGAAGTGTTCATAGAGCAGTCATTCGTAGAACTTATTTTTACTTGCTATTTGCAGCGTTGATTGTTCCATCAATTGTACTTGCAGTCATGGACGGAGTGGTAAAAGCGAGCATACAAACAAGACGTGATTGGAGTGAAATTTTCGCTCTAGTGTTCTTACCTACATCAGGTGCCTTTTTTGCAAACTTTGTTTCGCACAAAGCGTTGATCAAGAATGCGCTAGATTTGTACAACTTTAGAGCGTTGTTCAAGTTTTTAGCGTCGACAAAGTTTATGTCCAAGTGGAAACATATGAGCAAAATTGAAAGATTAGCAAGTGTTGAAAAGATTGATTTCCACATGGAAACAGAGTACGCATACATGCTAGTGGTGATGGTGATGGGTTTGTGTTTGGGATTGTATATTCCTATGATGTTACTAGTAGCATTGATCTACTTTGTAGGCAAATTCTTTATTGATAGAATTGTGGTACGATATATGTACAGTCATAGAAAAGATCAACGAACGCGAAAAACGTTGTATGGTCATGGTTACGGTACTCCAAAATCAGATTTCTTGTCACATAGAAAGACAGTTCAACTACTTATCAAAGTACGTCGTTTCAATAGTTACTAACAACTTGCTAGCTAACTCTGCTTAATTTGTGCATTTTCTGTACTTATATGATTGTCTTTTATGCGCTCAAGGTAGCTAGTGATATATACTTTATTCCGCACATTTGTATAGCTGGTGCGTTAGGTTTTATTTGCTTTGGAATCTCGTTAGTGTACCTGAGCTATGTATGGTTCAAGGCAAATAGCGCAAAAACGCTGCATCAGACAAACGTACAACAAGAACAACCAGAGCCAACAGCTGAGCTAGTCGCAACCAAGTATGAACCTGTGTTCTTTAATCCACCAGTCAAACTCAAGCAAGACGCTGTAATCAATGATTCTGGTACGCTTCAGAAAGTTGAAAGGATACAGTCTCCTGGCGCATCATTTGTATAAAACTTGTTCTATTTACCATACAACTTTAGTTACGTGAAGATCGTTGCGTCTGTTCTTTTGGTGTTTTTGTACGTTGACAAAGAAGTTGCTACGCTGGTTTCCAGACCTCTTGGAACTGTTTTCGCGGCTAGAAATAGTGCAGGTGTCAATTCCGTAAATAGTTAAAAGCACGGCCAACTTTGGTATTTATTTTTAGTCGACTGGCAACAGTTCAAAAGAGAGCACAGTTGCAGTGCCAACAATTCAAAACAACAATCACAATGAGCACTATCACATCAGCTATTTGCCTATTACTTCTCGCATCCATTGCCTTCGCAATGCCTGGTGCTCCTGTTGAACACAAGGGCGACCCAACACCAGCAATGCTCCGCGCCATCGACATGGTTATCGAACATATCAATAAGATGGATGTTCATGAGCACGTTCGCTTGACAAAGATCGACAGAATCATGACCCAAGTAGTCGCTGGAAACATGTACCATTTGGACATTCGCGTTCAATCTGAATTCTCATCTGAACTTGCCATCTGCGCCAAGGTGTACCACAAGTTTGATGACTCCATGGAAGTACATAGCGTACAACACGGAAGAAGACCAAAGAAAAGGATTGTTCCTATCCATGAGCCATTTGAGCGAATTGGCAAAAGAGTCTCTCGAACTAGTCATGATCAACAAGATCCAAACTCAAGTCGTTAATGGTGTATTGTACCATTACTACATTAGCGTCAAGGGTCCATCTTCTTCACTCAGAGAAGAAAAGGTGTCTGTTCACCAACACTGGAACGGAAATTTTGTAGTTGTATAAAACCATTAATTTAACTTTGTCGCTTTGTCAACGTGTTCCATTGAAAACACATTAGAAAACAATTGAGCAGCAATTATCTTTCCGCTTTGTGTAAGTTGCAAATATTCTAACGCATTTTGAATGTGTGGGTAAACTGCTTCCCAGTATACAGCAGGATATCCCAACTTTAAATCTAGTGGCGAATTGTACCCAAACTTTTTGTTTTGACCTACTTCTTCAAACTCGTAGAACAATGCTGCAACTTTGTTCAAGTATCTTGGATCGCTCATTTGTCCGATTAAATCTGCAGCACGTACGACAGCTGCGTAGCTTGAAATATCAACTTCATCATCAGACTAAAATGTTAATTAAAAGGCTATGTTACTAATGGAACTGGGAAACGTGTCCACTCAATGTTTCGCTTGACTGTTTCTACATCAATTATAGAATGTCCACTGAATCGCTCTTCGACGAATTTTTTGCCTCTATTGACGTGATACTTTGTTAATGAAGCGTCTGTTGTATTCGGTGGAATTTGTACGAGGTCGTCACCAACACCTGTCGCGAACAATCCCTCTTTTATGCGATCACTGCGGCATACACCTTTGACATAGCCGATATCGTGCAGTACCAACGATATAATACAGTTAACCCAGTCTTGTGGAGTGACTTTCCCTTCGCGTATGTGTTTGCCACGTAATATTTCTTGTCCCACTAGTGTCACTAGTGTAGTATGCTCTACATTGTGGTACAATGCATCTGTGTTTGCAATAATTTCCAGTGCCTACGTAATAAGTTCCGTTGGAATTGTGTTTTTTACCATTCTTCCTGCCCAAGCGACAATTTCGCCATAGTCAGAGTGTAGATTGCCATAAGTCAGCGTGTAACACTTTCTCAACTCGTCACAAAAGCGTTCTATGATGACATCAGTAAGGTTCAATGTCATGTTGTGTTTGAGACCAATTTTGTTTCTGTGACATTGACTGATCGCTTTACAAGAACACGAACTCTTTCAAATGAAGTTTACTGATACACAGATAGTAGAAGATCAGGTAACTCGTAGGCGCCATATTTTGGATTCTCTTTGACGAAAATGTCCAACATTGAAAGTACAGCTGGACCAGCAGCCACCCATTCAGGCAATTTGGAAACAGTTTCGTTCAATGCCTTTGTGAAATAGTTTTCTTGAGTAATCACTGTCAAAATTTCAATTCTTTGAATACCATGGAACGATTCTGTCTCCTCCGATGCAAACCAAATGTTCATCTTTTTATCATCAGCAGTACTTGCAGCTCCTCTAAAGTGGAACCACTTGTGGCAGTACAACGTCTCATTTGTCGAAGTAATCACTCTATCGATACGTGGACCCAACTCTCCAAAAGACGTAAACAATGGTTTTGTAGAGTAAATATTCAACTCTGTAGAAAACACTGGTGCCATTCTTGGATCACTTCCATCAACAAGCAAACGAGTCTTATTATTCTTTTGATCATACTTGAGCGTTACAAAAGGATGAATAATTTCATCATGGTCCAAGTCAGCATGTTCCGTATCATGAGTGTTGAAAGAATACCAACCATGAGTACGTTTAATAGGAGGTGCCATACTAAATGTTGGTAAAACAAACACTGGATGGCTATGATTATGATCATAGTTGAATTGATCTTTGGTGATGACTGGAAGTTCCTCGATAGGGTCCATACCAGTGCATCCCATGTACGAGTTGACTGCATCAAATTGTGTAGTAATGTTCAAGGTATCACTAATTGTACCTGCTTTGTGTTCATAATAGTAAACATGTTGTACAGCCAAACGTTTTGGCATCGTTCTAGAGTATGGTTTGAGAACGAGTATGCTCAAAAGAATACTACCCAGACTTATTGCAGATAGTACAACAAAAACAGATCGCTTGAGCAACAACTTGTTGCCTTTGAACAAGTATGGATATGCAGGGAGTATAGTAACCCATGTGAAGAAACCAGTTAGTGCACCAACAATGATATCACCAGGAAGTTCTCCAATACGACCAGTAATGGGTACAAATAGATCTAAAGATAACCACAACGCACGTGCAATCTGAGAAGCTGGTAAGATACGAATGATCGTAGCTACATCCATTGAATAGTCTTCAATAAATGAAGATAAGCAGAATCCAACTACATAGTATAGTGGAGTAATTGCACTTCCTAATCCAACGTGGTTCATTAACGCCAATGCGAAAACGTTTAGAATCCAAACGCTATTGGCAGCACTCTTGTGAGTGACATGGAACATACGAGAGTGTATGTATATTTGAAGTAACATACCGATCAAACATGGAGCACCAAAGAGTATAAGTGGGTATTGTGCGTTTTGATAGTATGACATAGTGCGATCTGCAGCCATAAGGATCAACGCAGCAACGATAGGTCCAATAACTGCTCCAATCAATAACAATGGTGCAGATAGTAACGCACCAAGTGTAATTGTACTTCTTCTTGTGAACAGCAACGCTACTGATATCACTAAAGTAGTATAGTTGATCATGGTAGCAGTATCCAAGTTCATAGCCACCATAAAGTACATGTAAAAGTCAAAAAAGACAGCAATCTGTTTGGTATCTTTTGTATCCGTTGGATACGCTTGTTTCATCGTTATCATATGCTTTACCATCGCAAAAGCGTTCTCACCCATGGCTTGTGCAGAACCCGCAGCATAGTTTTCGAAACTATCCATGTGAGTGTGGTATCGTTGTCCAAACTTGAAAAAGGCAACATCTAGACCGGTCATGTTACCTTCATCAACGTAAACACGATAGTCTGTATCTGAAGGGATTGTGTTTGTCATGAATAAATCTTGAGCGGTGACTTGTCCACTTGGGTAGGGAGCCACTTTGGCATACTCTTTAGTGATCCATGAGTTGGATGCTTGGAAAAGAATGGGTACGGGACCACTTCCTGCTGATTCCAAGTTGATGAAAGTTTTGATCGATTTTGCCCATGGGTGTTGGTGTACGAAACCATGAGCGGCGCACATGAAAATTTCCTCCGCACCGTTGAATAAGAAAATTAGAGGATGATGTAACTCGATCGTCCCGTCGTTTGTACCTGCGATAACGTTACGCAGTATTTCGAGCATGATAGAAGTTGGGAGACCATCATCGTGGCATCCAGGCGACGTGTGAGCTGAATCGTAGTGTGAGCTTATCAAAAAGGCTTCGTCGCTGAATTTGTTTGTTTGTGGATTGATACGTACTGCGATATTTGTCATGTTGTCGTATACGAGTAAGATGCGGAACAAAGCCTGATAGAACTGATGACCTGAGACGTTTTGTACGTCGACATCAACTGTGATTTTTTTAGCAGACGCTTTTGCTTCATTGATTTTTTCCAATATATATTCTGCTGCGCGTTTTTCGCCTGCTGTACCCTAACACGGTCAATAATTGTTAAAATCGTTTTACGATCAAGCGAGGGCCAATATTATGACTCAAATGTTTTAAATCTTTTACAACCCGTTCTTCTGAGAATACTGAGGGTGCCACAGTAGCTGGCACCACTGGAATTGTTTGTGTCTCTCTGTAGTATAGGAAAGCAAATATCGCCGCGTACAACGCGAGCACTACAACGGTTCTCATGCTTTGATTTGATGACAGTCTAAAAATAATGTGACCACAAGAATCCGCGTTGGTAGTACTGCTACAAGGATTAAAAAAGCCAAAGTACTTTCACTTTATAAAACACAGTATGGAATCAAAATCAACACTTGTCTCTGAAATGAGCTTACCAGTTAATACATTCCAGTAGCACAAGTTCCCATTTCTAGTGCTTACAACGACATTCTTTGCAACCTCTCCTAATCGTACCACTACACCAGTGGTCCCTACGGCATTCTCTATTGTTCGTATTATGTCACCTGCCTGTGAATAGATGACAATCTCATTACTGTCAAGTGCAACAGCTATGTTTCCGTTGTGTAGAAGTACTGCCGCATGAACTTGAACTTTTGTTTTAGCAAAGCTCGATACCTCTCGCTTTTTAACGTCTATTAAATCCATATCGGCATTAGCGTTCATTCCAATCAATATTCCGGGTCTCACTTCAATAAAGTCATAATAACCATCTCTGCATCCACCTTTAAACTTTGCCTCTATCGATAACCCATCTTGACCAACTTGCATAACATAATTTGTTCTATTTACACGAATAAACACCGACCTATCTTTTAGTCGGACTCCGGACACTAAGCGGCCTTTGTTTGGTAGCAAGTCGGTGAAGGTAGTGTTTGCCGGATTAAAACATACAACTTGTTTTGATGAGTCACATAAAACTATTTCATCAGTAACTTGAGTTACGACATTCATGTACGTATCGAATTCTCGTTTTTTGCTATGCGAAGTATGTGATTTTAAATTAAACGCTACCACGAAATCGCCACCGGCGACAATTGTTCCATTTGAGAGTTCTACTGCGTTAAAAAAGTCACCATCAGTTTCTATTTTCACTTGTGTTTTTGTATTTAAATCGAATACACTTAACCATGCACTTGCAGGGCCGTCATGGCCAAGGTGTGTGCAGACAATTTTGGTTGGGTAAACAACATTCCTGTCTCGCAATTTCTTCTGTAACAAGTCATACAGAAACTCGCTAGTGGTTCGAGAAGGTGCAGATTCCAACAAGAACGAAACTGTTGTCATATTGCTGCTCAACTGTCACAAGTTTTGTAATAAGATCTTTAATCGTTGTACAACCAATCTAGAACAAAATTACCAAGCGATGTTGGTACCTTTGAAACTACAACTTGAGGTCTGTATGTTAGTGGCTTTGCCCCATATTCCTTTAAATACTTTCTCAATTGTTTCCAATTCTTGGGATCTCCCACAAAACTGTCAATAACATTGTCTATAGTGATATAATTTCTATTTTCCAATACTTCAATGTTTGGAAACACACTGTGAAGTGCTTTTAGCCAATCCAAATCATTCATAAACGAGCACGAAAGCACACGAATATTTGGGAACTTGTAACTGTACAACTCATGCGTTGCAAAGAGTAGTGATGGCACATACAACTCTCGTAAATGTGGATTCTTGCTAAGTGCATACATGATCGTACTAGCTGCGATCGTAGATGAAGATTCTATCGTTAAACTTGTTAAACGCTTGTACTTGTGCGTCAACAGACTTATTAATGGCGATAACTCATCTTTAGTAAAATGTAAATTGACAGAGCATTTCAGAATCTTGATGTTTGGAGCATTTTTTGCAGTTTCTTTCTCGTGTGAAAGAGGTCTGTTGATCTTTAGCGTGTGTAAATTTTTCATTCGTCCTCCACCTAGAAAGATACTTGGTACTCGAGAGTTAATTTCTAATACTTGTAAATGTGATCCGTACTTTCCTATGTTCGCGAAAAATTGGCCAGTCAGTTTTGTGGAAAGATGTAGTGTCAAATGTAGTACTGGCATTTCAGATAAGAACAATAGAAGAATGTCATCGATGAAAGAGTCATGACTGATTGTAACGCGCTTCAAACGTTTGGTGTGTTGTATGAGATGCAGTAATAGCGAATCATTACAGGTTGCAGTCAATGTTAATTCTTCCAAATTGGGTGTCTTTTCTAATAATCTTTTGTAGTCAAATGCACCACTAGTCAAGTGTAATCGTTTTAGTGCAGGAAGATATGGTATTGAGTAGTCATCAGTAAAGTTTGTTTTTGAAAAGTCTATTTGTATGCTTTCTAATCGAGTGAACGAGGCAAAATAGAGGTTTACGTAGCGAAACGGTAGATATGGAAGTACAATTGCGTTAGAAAAGGTTGATAGATCTCCATCTTGTATGTATTCTGTTAACGAGTCAAATACTTTTCCATCTTTCGCGTTTAGATTGTGTTTCTGCTTCAATGCTCGCGTTATACTCCAATCATGGAAAAATACTACTGGTGTAGTATGTTTTATCGCTTCTTCGATTGTGTCGTTTATATGTGTGCATGTTAAAGCAAGCATCAACGTCGCGCCAATCTTAAGATATGGTAGAACATTTGAAAGCTCATCGACTGATAATTCTGTAATGAAACGTCGTTGTTTCGGGTCAAGTTGTTTTTCGTTGCGTGTGACACTTGACCATGATCGCATGTTGTTTGAAGTTGAGGTTTAACAGAAACCATAATAGCCGAGTGACATTTTGAATTATTGACAAGAACCAAGAATGTCTTCATAACAACAAGGGTAGATACTGCAATCTAAAATTCTCAAAAATGAAAACTCGGTTCGCCGGCTATCCTGTTTTTCTTTTGTTACCAAAAGCAAGAGATTTACAACAAGGCAAAAGCAAGTCTTCATGGTGGTTTATGCGCTGTACATTTTAAACAAAGCAGGTGGTTTGATCTTCCAAAGGGTAACCACCAACACTCTACTAACATATTTAGGACTTTGGAAGGTATGCAGAACCAAACTTGGAGGCACCATTTAAAAAACCAAGTGGTAATCAATATTTGGTGCTCGCTTCGACATTCCACGGTCTACATGTTATCGGTAGCAATTTATCTCCAATCAGAGGAGGTACCGGCATTGAATTATTGGAGGCAGATACTTTTAAATTGTACTGCTACGCTGCGCCAACAGGAACAAAATTCTTCTTCTTATTGGATCTCACACAACAAAATTTGGAAGAACTCTCGCGAATTATTTATGACTTATATGTCGACTTTGTGATGAAAAATCCGTTTTATGAACTAGAGCAACCTATTCGTAAGTAACCAGATGGTTTTAACAGTGTAGGCGATGTACAACGTTTTGAAACTAACTTAGATAAAAAAATAGAAGAGATCAACAAGAAGGGGTAAGCATGAACGTGAAATTAAACTTTGCTTATCATTGTGCTTTACTGCTGGTTATGGATTTACTTACAAATACTCAGCAACACAATCGGTAAATTTGGAACTCAAATCCCACCACAACATGGCATGCAGACCACAATCAATTTCTTGCTGATAACTTGTCACTTTTATCTGCCTTGCTTTGGTTAAATTCTTTACAGTTTTAACGTCCAGTCAGCTTCAACAATGTCCGCAAACACGTTCCCATACTCCCTTGTAGCGATAGACCTCGATGGCACGCTTCTCACATCCACCAAGCAAGTCACAGAAAACACAGTCAAAACACTACGGCACTTGCACGACTCTGGAGTTCATGTAGTGCTCGCTTCTGGCAGAATGACAGAAAAGATGGTGCCCATCTATCGTGATGTGTTAAATATTCACACATCATACGTCATTGGATATAACGGTGCTAAATGCATACAGGTACAACCTGAACTCAAGCATGAAGAAATATTTCACTTTGCCGTAGCTGACTCCCTATTTGATAGACTATTCGACTATTGCAAAGATCTAGTACTCATCTTTTACGTCAGTGGAGCGTGCATTACACTCGAAAAACACAAAGGGATGCCATTATTAACTACGTTTGCGGATATTACTGGCAATCCAACTTGGGACTACATCAACACGTTAGATGATGCTCGGTCTTTACAAATCACAAACGCTTTGGTCATCCTTGACAATGAAAAGGATGCCGACAGAATATTGGAAGACTTTAGAGTACTATTCGCAAACGATGATGTCCATTTGGTAAAGACCGACTGCGCCACAACTACAGAACATCAGTTCTACGTCGAAATATTGAACCCAATCGCAAACAAAGGCAAAGCGTTGGAACAATTATGCAAAAAGCTAGACATTCATCCAGACCGTGTAATCGCGTTCGGTGATGGTGAGAATGATCGCGAAATGCTTGCTTTTGCAGGAAAGGGTGTTTGCATGAAGAACGCTTGTCCAAATGGAAGATTAAAAAAAGAAGCAAAGTACATTAGCTCATTCACAAACAACGAAGAAGGAGTTCATAGAGAATTGCAAATTCATTTGGAACAGTTACGTTCATAAAGTTTCCGAATGTAACAATTTTGTTTCCATTTTTTTCACTTCGTCAAAGAAGCCAGGTGAGTTGAATTTGGTACCACGAATGAGTTCTGTGGTTTCTTCTAACTCTGTTTTTGCTCGATCAAGTACACAAAGATAGGATTCAGAATCATCAGTGTGTTTGATGTTACTTAGCAGGTAATCCATCATACCTTTGATTCGCCATGCTTTCATTCGTGCAAAGTCGAGCCCTGAGATATGTTTTGGATCTCCATCCGCGAAGAGACTGTACTTGGTGCCATCAACACCAAACACATTTCGTCTCATGTAGCTGTTCACCAAGCTAATTCTAGGCTCTTTTGCTGTTTCTACATTTGTGACATGATGAAGGATCTGCGATCCTTGCATAACGATTGCATAACCAGCTCCAGGATACGAGACAGTCATCATCTCATCGCCTTCGCGAAGTTCGCCTTTTTCTCGCAATAGTTGTTTAGCTTTAGCTTCTGGCTGAAGAGCTACTTGCAAGGCACCACCTTTAGCATCAGTCATATTACTTAGTATTATCACCATCACATAGTCAACACTGTCGATGTGCCATGCGTCAACTGGCCGGTCATTTCCGATTATCCCAACATTAACATGTCCATAGTTCATTGGCATCCCATGCGCGCATAGTTCTTCTCTAGCAATAGTAGAAACTATTTCGTTGATAATACTACATTCATTCATCTCCCTAATGAATGGACTGATATATCCCAATCCTCTTATACAAAGTGGGATTCGGCTATGACTCTGCTTCAGTTTAGAGCGATCCTGATACCTAGACACTAGTCCGCGCATAACACTTACTCCCTCTAGACTCAAGACTTTGAATGGCGATGAAAACGCCAATGGTCCATATTGATCCTTATTTGCAATGTAAGTATCATAGTTAATTTTATCGAAGTTTAAATCAACAATATATTCTGGTTTCTCGAACTGGATGTGCTTAGTTGCATCGAATTGGAATTCCTCTTTTTCTGATTGAAATTCAGGTGGGTTATCTGTTGGAAACGGGAAATCAGAAGCTATAAACTTCAAATCAGACATATAAAGCTTGTCTCTAGTATTGATCGATTTGGTCTATTTTTCGGTTTTTATTGGTTTACTATTTACAACTGTATGATATCTTCGCTATCGTGCATATCTTTGATTTTTTATCCACAAGAGGTATCATACGGGAGGTAGCTTTGGTACCTGCTATATAAAACACTATACCTTCGTCTGTACTTGTGATTATTTCACCTTGATGTTCAATAGCTGTAAGATACCACCCAAGGTTTTTAGTGTCATAAACAAACTCCTGGCAGAAGTCAGAGGAATATGTATAGATTAGACCATTACTTGAACAACAAACAAATGAGCCATTCAGCCCTGGAATCACCGATCTTATTCGTGCTTCGCAACGTATCGTCCTTGAAGCATCTCCAGTAGAAACGTTCCACATTATTAAAGTCTTATCATGACTACCACTAACTAGAGTGGTCACATTTACCATGCAAAGCGAGGAAACATAGCTGGTGTGTTCTTTTCTACTCCATACGTGCTCACCTGTCCGAAAGTTGAAGCATGCTACAACACAATCATTCGAACAACTAGCTATGTTATCTGATGTTACTCTTATAACAGCGTTGACAGTTTCTTGGCTGTGAAAATCTATAACTCGTATGCACTCTTTTGATGGGGGAGCGTTTGTGTCATATATTAGTACTCGCCCATCAAAACCACATGAGGCGATGATATCGTTCTCTATGTGGCATACATGAGTAATTGACTTTTTGTGGCCCTGTAGCCACTTGACGACCGTGCATCGTTTCATATCTAAAATTCCCACTGCTGTTTCGTTCCCTCCACAAGCCACAAGTCCATTCGGTAACTGTGCAAATGATACTATTCGACCTTTTCGCAGTTCTAGAGAGTGAACCTTCCTCGATGTTGCCAAATCCCACATATGAATTACTGGACCCTCAACACTCAGTAGATATTGCTTGTTTTGCCAGTTTTTGCGTAATAGCGAGCATAAGATATTGCTGTTGAATAAACTGGACCGCAGAATAGCGACGTCGTGAAAGCCTGGTTGCATAATATCAGGTTTGTCAGCTTTCAAACAAAATATTACAGATTTACAACCCACAATGAGTTCAGACACTCTCGTTTCACGGTGCTATAAGATGTCGCAACACATCACTTTATTTACAGATACCTCTAGAATAACAAGAGCGATGTCTCTGTGGGAAGACGCAGTCTTTAATAACAGTACTTCTGGTTCAAGCGTTTACACCGGTTTAGGTGGAGTACTGTACATGTATTTGATGCAATATCGAATCACGAATTCGAAGGAATACCTCGATTATGCTAAACAAACTGCAAGAAAATTAAAGAAGAGAATAGAATCAAAGAGAGAATACCAAGAAAAAGATTGTACATTTTTATCTGGAAGAGCAGGATCTTTCGCACTACTCGCAGTTGTTGCAGATCTATCCAAAGAAGATTGGTATTTTCTTTTCTCGAAATTAACAAAATAGTACTCCATACCAACAAGGTCTAATCGATCTACAAGAAGTCGCACTTAATCTTGAAGAAAATGAACTATTATACGGACGCGTTGGATACTTGTATGCAGCAACATTTATCAATCGTTACTTTGGTCAACACATTGTATCAGAACAAAACCTTGTTGAAGTTATCGACAAAGTACTAAAAGATGGGAAAAAATTAGCTCGCAAAAAAGTACCATTCATGTGGGAATGGCATAATTCTCAGTACATTGGCGCTGTACATGGAGTAGCAGGAATTTTGTACATTTTACTCGACTATGATTATGTTAAAAATAACGAAAAACTCATGCTCGAGTTTGAAGAGTTGTGTGATTGGATGGCTTCTCTTGTTTTACCTTCTGGAAACTTTCCATCAAGAGAAGGTGGCGCAGATCGTTTAATGCAGTTTTGTCATGGTGCAGGTGGTGTGATTCACGTCTTTATAAAAATGTTTGAGATCACAGGAAAAGCCAAGTTTTTGCAAGTAGCGATGAACGCTGCAAAAGCGATAAGAACATATGGTGTTTTACATAAAGGTGTTGGTCTGTGTCATGGAATTGGAGGAAACGCGTTAGCGTTCTTAAAGTTGTGGAAAGTACTGAGACAGAATACTGTAACAGATCCGGAACAGTATTGGGAGTTCTTTTTAGAATTTGTACAAATCATGGTTAACGCACCACAAGCGTTATTGTCTAAACCTGATGATCCATACTCGTTGTTCAATGGAATCTCTGGTGGTATTTGTGTTCTTGCTCAAGCGAAAATGATACTAGAACGCAGAGAAAATGGGGAAACTATTGACTTTAATTTGATCCAATTTCCAGGATTTGATCATTTATACTAAAAATACAGTGTTTTACTCCCATATTTTCACAATGGTATCACCTCTATGACTTGTTGCTGCTCTAAACATTCCAATAGTATTGTATGGCATAGCAATCTCATAATCTTTGGAAACACAAACAACTCCACCATCATCAGGATCCAGCTTCTTATGTACGACATAATCGGCTGCTTCTTGCAAGGACAATCCTTTATATTCCATCAAACAGTTGATCGTATTTGCTACACAATATTTGATAAATTTTTCACCCCAACCTGTAGCAGAGACTGCACAAATGTCGTTAGCGTAGGTTCCTGCTCCAATAACTGGAGAATCACCAACTCTACCAACTCGTTTATTTGTTCTACCACCTGTTGATGTGGCAGCTGCCAAGTTTCCGTATTGATCAATGGCAACACAACCTACAGTACCTTTCTTATCAGTGCCTTCACTTCTGTCCAAGTATGCTCCACCACTGTGGTCTTGCATGACTTTTCCCTCACGAAGGGCTTCTAAGTATTGGTCATATCTGCGTTGTGTGAAAAAGTATGAATGTTCAACAGTTTCTACTTCCTGTTCTTTGGCGAAACGTTCTGCACCTTCACCGGCCAACCAAACGTGGTCTGTTTGCTCCATGACTTTTCTTGCCAATTTGATTGGATTTTTAATTGTTTTTAAGCCACTCGCTGCACCACAACTTAAATCTTTACCATTCATGATAGATGCTTCAACTGTAAAATGTAAGACGAGACTGAAATGGCGTACGTTCGTGAAAGCCATCGTGATTGAACACTGCACCGCGTCCTGCGTTGAAAAGAGGGTGGTCCTCAAGTGCTGTTACAGTTGCTTCTACTGCATCTATGCTGGTGCCACCGTCTTGCAGTATATCAGTGCCGACTTTTAGGCATTGTGCAAGAGCCGCTTCAAAATCGCGATGAAGCGAAGAGTCCTCGGTTTTTTCGATTACACCGGCTCCACCATGTAGCGCAATCGCGAAACGGTTCTGCATTTCAAGTTATGACGGTTTTTTTCTGTTTGTGTTTACAAATTTTGTAAGACTAGGCCAACTGAGCACAAGCAGAAACTTCATGGGTCTTATTCGTACTCTTGTTTTCACTGGTGTGGCACTTGCTGTGGCTGATGGTGTTCTAACAGTTACTACGCCAGACGTTCATGTTAAAGATGGAACGTTGTTAAGCAAATATAAGAACAAATATCAGCATCCCCAAGCACTATATACCAATTTCGAACTATCTTTTCCAGTAACTGCAGAGATACTTCATAAGAAAAACATTAATTTGCGAGATGAGTACATGAAAGCTTATATCAATAATCCACTTCTTAAAACGCAGAGAAGCGTTGTGAATATAGGGCCCAAACCAGACGAAACAAACGAAAATACAAAAATACAAATACTTGGTTGGACAATACAACCAGATTATGAAGATGTTAATCCACCGTACAAAGTCAGCCAAGAGGTCACATCAAACAAGACAAAGATAATAGACCAGAAGAAAGACGAAATATTAATAGCTTACAAGCAATCAGGCTACAATTCATTAACAGATCGTGTAAAATCGCTCCAAATCGTTACAGATACAAACGCAAATTTAATTACACTACGCTTAGGATCAGCTATCTGGGGTGAATCAACAAATGGTTGGTGGAAATATCCAGTACATTGCTTTTACACTCGTTTATTACTCATCACAACACGATACATATTATACTCAAACTTGAGAAAAGATTAAAAGAAATCTACATCTGTTTCTTGATTAGTTTTCAGTGCATTTAGTAATAACTTATCCAAACTCTTATTTTCTATAAAACTTGTTCCTGACACGTACGGCAGTGACATTGGCTCTAAATCATCTATAATGACGAGTTCTTTCGGTGCTATAAGTTTTCCTATAATGCGTGCTTCGATAAATGGACCTTCTGGTTGGAAGATTGTAATTCTATCTTCCTCTACAGTGCTATGCGTGACTGCAAATCGAGACAGTTCTATGCTGTTCGAGCTGTAGGGATTGAAACGTAGTTTGCATGTAAAATCATGGTTCAACAGCACCAAGGCATAGTCTTTTTGAAATGTGAGAGGTTTAGCTTTACGTATTGTCATGTAACGTCGTTTACCGAAACCTTCGATAAGGTGGTGTCTAGTTCTAAGAAACAGATTTAACATTAATGTTAATCGATTGTCTATTCGTATTTTGTTTAACTCTTCACGCATTTTTCGTTCTTCTTCGCGTTTCTTCTGCTCTTTAAGTAGCAGAGCAAATTTTTCGCGGGAAATGATATCTGAGACATGTGTAAGTCTCTTCTGGTATTCTGTGTTATTTGCGTCATGTTTCAACGCGTTTTTGTAGTGGTCTTCTGCGTAGGCGTAATTTTTTTTGCGTTCTTCGATAATTCCTCGTCGAAAATGTGCTTTATGCAGAGTTGGATTGGCAGAGACTGCTTTGGCACAGTAATGAGTAGCAACATTTTCGTCTCCTAACAGTAAATATGTAGCACCTCTGAAAATATTAATTTCGGTTAAAATATTTACAAATTGGAGTTGTACACGGCATTTTTAGGGTCTATCTGTGCTGCGAGTAAGTAGCACTCAAGTGCTTGCGTGTATTTCTTTTCTCTGAAGAACGAGTTGCCTTTTTCTTTGTGTGTTTCTGCTTCTGACATGTTAGAACAAAGTTTACTACCAATTACAACTATCTCTAACTGTTATCAGAGTATTATTATCGTACTCTTTCTTCTGTTGGATTGCTTCCCTTGTCTACACGTTAAAGTCATCAAACAGTTGTAAATAAAAACATAAAAATAGCTTTTTCTTTCTATTTCACGCAAACAATGCTAAAATCAACAGAAGCAGACCTCAAAGACCGTCTATCACCGCAAGATGAGGACGAAGTACAAGTAGTTGCCGCTACACCAATTACATCACAAATATTCAAATCTATATTTTCAGTGTACCAAAACGCAAAAGATGGAATCAGTAACGCTATGACAAAAGAGAATCTGAACGAAGTCAAGGATATATTTACAGAATCATTAGCATACGCCAAAGATGGTTTAGCTAGCGTGGCAAACAAAGAAAGCATGACAAACGCAAAAAACACAATTACGGAGTCGTTTGGTACTGTCAAGGAGGCTATCGTTGAAGTGGCCACCAAAGAGAATCTAGATGCAACAAAAACAAAAATAGCAGAATCATACGAAACATTGAAAGAAACAGTCGGTGGTGTGATCAATCGGGAGAGTTTGAACGGTGTCGTAGAAACTGTGAAAGAAACATTCACAAAAGAGAATATACAAAATGCGACAGAAGTGGTAGCACAATCATTCGCCACAGTTAAAGATACGATTACACTAGCAACAACAAAAGAACCAAAACAAGATTCAGAAACAGTTGCAGATGTTATTAACGAAGCAATAGATGATGGGTTCGGTCATGTCGCGGAAGCAATGACTCCAGTATCTCCAAATAATTTAACCATTGACACGGATCGGCAATTCAAAGATGACTACTCCAATTTTACACTAGTTGATCTTGACTCTCCTGTCGATGAAGATTTATCCGATGAAATTAATATAGTTGCTCCTGGCGTAAAGCAAGAGTTAATTACTGATGTACAGTTATTGTAGAGTAGAATATTGTCAATAATAAATGATGATTGTGTAACAGTGAGTGATAGTTTGGTGATAGTGTCTTTGACTGGAATATGTATGGTTTGGAACGCGATTCTTGGTTCAGGTGGTGCTAGTTTGAAGAGCTCTCGCGTTAGCGTGGGTAGTACCGATATAGTGTGACTGGTAACTGTTCCTTGTGCGTTTGTAAGATCGAGTTGGATCTCTTTTGTTGCTGTTTGCTTGATGATATCCAAACTTAGCGTTTCAGCGTACGTTGCAGGTACGTTGATGGTATACGTGTTAGTCGCGTTAGATCGCAACAATAAAGCGTTGGTGAATACCTCTAAAATGTATACACTTCCCCACTCTACAAATCCATACTCTTGTACAGTACTATTCATCATCGTGGCAGTATACAAATCCTCATTTTCAAAATTGGCGATTGCAACAGCGCATCCATCTTGGTATTGATTAAACAACGTCGTACTATTCGGCAAAAACGCAGTAGCAGCACGATAATCTTTAAACATTGGTAAAAATTGAGTTTCTCCTTTGAGCGTAGCACGCATAAATCCACTCATATACATTTTGGCAATCTTTTCTTGATCAGAAGCCGGCATAAGTGGTCTCACATTCTGTAACCATGAAATTCCAGGTATTGTATCAAATCTTCCCCAATCTGTATTAAATTGTCCATGATTTGCAGTGTGCAAGTATAACGTTGATTTGACATGACATGTATTTGTCAACTTTGTCGATGCATAGTTTCTTCGATTCACAAACCATTGTTGATCAGCATCGTACATGCCATTTATCGCAAAATAGTTGACATTCTCTAGTACGAGTTCTTTACCCATATTTTGGTAGAAACCATCTGTTCCAGCGATCGAAAACAGTGATTTAATTCCGAATCCATAATCAAATTTAATTCTTGGGAACTGTGTGAGTACTTTTTGGTTATTAAAGTGGTGCGCTACAGCGATCGCTTCACCACCTCTAGAGTGACCCATTAATCCGATATTATTTGTATCGATGATACCATATAATGGACTCTTTGCATCATTGTTCCATGCTCGCATTTGTTTCAATAATTCTAGAATCAGAATAGCACGTGCCATCATTTCAAACGATCCAATATCTTTTGATAGTGTTTGAATAGGTTGATAGGCTCCTACTGTTGCTGCTGTTAAGAATCCATCAATGTTGATAAAATTGTGATCTACTGAGACAGCTATGATTCCTTGCGACGCTAGTGTTTCTCCCAAGTACTTGTATCCTGCTTCACTAAAACTAGTCGAAAAGTGGTTACCGTGTACAAACACCACTACTGGTAATTTTATCCCTTGTACGTTTTTAGGGTACCATATTAGACCATTTATCGGTAAATTCTTTTCTGTAAAACCAAAATATCGAGTATTATACTGTGAGAGTTTCATGAGTGATGATAGATCAATTGTTGATGTTTTGATTTTGGCATCGGCGCCGTATTGTAGTCTTTGATCTGTTCCACTACCAAATAACAAATATTCAACAGTGTATTTGCCTGGTTCTGATGGATCTTGTGTTAATAGTGGAGGCATGTAGTCGTTTCTTCGTAGTGTTGGATAGTTCATGTCAATACCAGGTGTACCGAACTGCCATAACGCTACTGCGAGACAACCCGCACAAAGCACTGCTCCAATTCCAAAAAACGCGCATAAACCAGCTGTTGTCGCAAGTCCATGCTTGGATTTCACTGGTAAGCATATCAAAACAGCGATACTCCCTGTTAGTGCTGCAGGAAACACAACTAGTGCCAAAAACAGCATAAGCACGCCTATAGCTGCGTTGCCTGCAAATCCTGCAGAAACCAACACTGCGAACATGACTAACGAGCTTCCAATGTATAGTGTCACGTATTGTGTTGGGATTTGAGCACGTAGTGGTTCTATAAAAGACCACCATGTAGTAATCAAGTAGAAACCCGCCTTGAAAATGAAATCGATAACAAAGATAGCCAATCCAGTAAATAAAAATACCATCATGACGACTCCTAGTTTTCCAAGTCCGATGTCCTCTCCAATTTCAACGACTTGTACAATAATCATGGTCATCACAAACGATGTGACTGACATGGTTATAATAGCCTCCCGAAGAGGCAAAGTTAACACGTTCTCCATACCGTCTTGAAAAACATATTTTACTTTCTTAAGACCCTTTTTAAATCGTTTTGTTGCGTGGAAAAATGTTATCGATCGCTTCGCATGCAGGTGAAACGCAATGATACAGAATGAATGGTATCCAATATAAAACAGTTGTATAACAACTATTAAAGCGAGTCCAAAATGGTACATTAGTGGCGCATTGCGAAAAAAGGCCCAGAATATGATCACTGGTATTAATAATGCTGTCCATACCACTAGTGCGACAATGTACTGTGTTGCTGATAATGGGTCATTTTTTCTCAGACTAGTACGAGGACTGTCTGTGTCATCAAAGCTGTTCATGCGTTTCTATGTTGTTGAATTAACCTAGAACCTTCTCGTTGACAGATTGTAATTTCGATCAACTCAAGCAAAGCGTCTTCTGTCTAATGGCCACAACAATAGACGTCTTGGCGAAAGCAAAACGACCTTTGCTTGAGATACTCGCCGAAAAGAATGTAAAAGTATTCGCAGGAGAAAAGAACCACATCTCTGGTAAAACGGCTGAAATTCTCTTTGGAACATCAACTGTCGATGTAGCCATTAAAACTACTCATATTGCGGATCCTAACGATTATAACGACACATGCTACCGTGAATTTCGCGTTTTAAAAAGTCTACAGTTTATGAGAGCACAGAAACTGTGCCCAAACTTTATTCACATGATGGACTGGTGCAAATCCAACGATACTCCTTATAAAATCGACGAAGAAGATGAGGACGATACAATCATGTACGATACCACTCTAGATGAACGGATATTCGGCTTGCAGGAGCCTCCCAAATTTAAATCAACTCCTGTGTTCACAAATGTAACTATATTGAGTAGCTCAAGTCAAACCAAACGAGAGCCCAAGCAACAATACATGAATATCGTCATGGAACGTGCTGTGTTAACTATTGACCAGTACTTGACCAATTCGGACAATATTGTTTGTTTGCCAGAGTTCAAATGTATTCTATTTCAAATTTTATTCGCGCTGCACATCTCACAACGATATTGCGGGTTTGTACATAACGATTTACATTTGGGAAACATTATGCTACAAAAGTGTGACGTTGACTCAAAAGTAAGTCATGAAATATGCTACTCACATGTAGGACATCGCGTTCGTGTTTGAAGAAAAATGTTGGTTTGTACCATTAGCCGTCCTCCCTTTTATTGTCAAAATTATCGACTTTGGACACGCTAGATTACAACTCAAAGATGAAACACCAATCTATAACACAAAACAACCCTTTACTGCGTTATTTCAACCACACAAGGATAAATCAAACATTGCGACGTGTATAAGTTCTCGAGGAACAAAAGTATCAGGAACAGAAAATGATCAATTTTTGTTTCGAGATTTGATGAAGAAAATGAGGTCAACGACATCATTTACGCCTACAGAGTTACTCGATCATGAATTCTTTTCTGACATGCAGTATGTTCCGAATGAAACAATTGTGAATTGGGAGACGCAACTAGAACATACGTATGGTGATGTTGATGTTTTTGAGAGGTTAGTGTTGGGCAAGCATGATCAGAATCTAGAGTATTACCAGTACTTGGAGCAAGGACAAAATGTTACAACACGTGCTAAACGATTAACGCGAAAATCGAAATAAACAGCTAATTTATTTTTGGATAATCAAGTCTTTAAAAAAGTCGCAATCAAGTAGCAAGCCGAAAAAACAAAAAAAACATGAACAAAGAAACAACCACTACTTATACTCACAAACCACATGGTAACAACAACACTGCTAAAGGCGCTTTAGGTGGGGCTGTTGCAGGTTCCATTGTACCTGGTTTCGGCACAGGTTGATTTGTTTATTTTATTGTCGATTAACCTTAATTAGTGACAGGAGCCGTAGTTGGAGGTCTTGTTGGAAACTATTTGGACAATAAAGATACAACCACCACTACTGTAACCAAGAAGGATTAATGAAATTGTATAAAAACGCATTTATATTACATGAACCTTTGCATCGGAAGCCATCTTCGTATTATAAGTCTTTATTCAACGAATGCATTTAATGATCCCAGTTTGCAAATAATACATAAGTTGCCAAGAAGAGAAGAGGAGGTTTCACCATACAAGGTCGAACACAGTTAGCCCACTGCGTCGTATGCACTTAGCAGCATAGGAAGAAAAGCAAGAAATAGTTTTATAGAAGATGACGTTATCAAGGATGAGTGCACTGTTCAAGAAACACAATTACAGATTCATTTATATAAAGTACAAATACTATCGTTAGAATCTTCAATGTTGCTCCACACAGTCATTTTTACATTAGTCTTAGCATCTTTTGTTTCAATTTTCTCATACACTCCATAATCAATGATCAATCTTCGTAATGCTTTCGTCTTGTGGAGCATCTTTTTCAAATGCAAATACACTTCTTTTCTAGTTTTATGACTTGCAGGTATCGCCAGCCTAAGATCCAATTCTTCCAAATTCCCAATGAATGGACATTTTAAAAACGCATCCGTCAAATTATTCAATGTCGAGAAACACATATTATTAAACATGTTCAACTTTTTGATCGTCGCTGGTAAATGAGCAATATCTCCTGCTAATGGCCATTCATTACTATATCCAAGTGGCATAGAAATATCTAACTCTTCCAAAGCTATACAATCTCCCAAACTACCTTCTAGATCAAGTATCCGTGTACATGATGGAATACTTAACACACGTAGTGTTTGGAAATTTTTCGAAACCAGTGTCTTTAACGCTCGATCGTCAAACGTTTGCGTTGATGCGTGAAACTCGACAAGTTGTGTACAAAGAGGTAAAAATCCAAAAGTTTTTCCTCCTGTTACTCGCAAGACTTGTAGTTGCGACATGACGTGAGGTTGAGCTTCTCGTACATTTGTGATGACATTAGATGACGCGCATAATCCTTTGAGTTTTGATAGTGTCGTAACGGTGTCTGTTGGAACTGATGTACAATTGGTAACATCCAAATAGGTTAGATTGGGTGATTGTTCCAACAAGTGGGAAAGTATTCCTGGCGCGTTACTCTTGGCAAAGTTTAGTCGTGTCAAATTGGAAAATAATAAGAGTATTTCGCTTGCTTTTGGTGGTAATGTTTTCACACAAACATCTAGCGAACGATGGTCGTGTAAAATGTGTTTGTAGTGATCATTAAAAATAGCATTCCAGTCCGTGCATACCATTGACGCGTTAATGATACTTTTGAGCGGTAGATAACTGAATATTATCACAACAGTATCATCGGCGACTGCTTCTCCGCTTTCATCTCTTGCTCGAACCAGTAGCGATCGTTTTACACGTGTAGGTGGTTTGTATGATTTTGCAGTAGCAGATATTGAAAATTTTGGCGCTTTGGAACGCGATAAGAATTCGTCAGAGTGTATTTGTTGCGCTAAATCGGCAAACATTTGATCATGTTCGTCTAGTTCACGTCCACGCTTTTTAGGTGTAGATTTCTTGACTGGTGTTGTGGATTGTTTAGCTCGTGTTGGTCGTTTGTACATGTATTGCTACCAGTTTATTTACAAAGAACAGGACGTCAAAGTTTGGGTATCAAACAAGGATTATTAATAATGAGAGGTGGTAAGTTGGTTTATTTACATTTTATACAATTTGGTTTGTATAACACTCATACTGCTTAATGTATTGTAGCATTAAGTATCTTTGCTCCCCTGATAGCTGAGAGACATCCAAATAGTGTGATTGGTGAGAATCAGCAACTTCTTTCAGCACAGATTCTATCAAATGCTTTGCACTCTCGTGTACATCTTCAGTTTCTGTGGCATACAACACAGGCGCAAGGCTAGCCTGTTCTTGCACCGGCTGTTGATATTTGGGAGGTGCAAACTTTACTTTAAGTCTAATATGCCGGTTAGCATCCGAATTAAAGAGTGAAAGACCATCCATAGCATCTATTGCCGCTACTGCGTCATCATGGTTAAAATAGTTTATATATGCGTATTGTCCTCGATCGTTTACACTTCCAATGCTGCCAAATCGTTCAAACTCTTTCACAAGTTTAAAATCTGGTGTTATATAGTTGATGTAAACGTTTGTATATTCACTCTCGTCGTGATGTTTGTTTTGACGTGTTCGTTTAATTTTTCTGATATTAATGGAATCTATTTCGTATTCGCTTGTGGTAGAACCACCCATCTTTTCATCCTGGCTACCCAAATCTGTTTCATCAGTTTGCCTAGTACCCACTAGCTGTGTTGCGAGACGAACATCATTCCAATCGCGTTTTTTAAATATGTGAGGTCTATTTGCGACTATATTTTTGATAGAGGTTGATGTGTACGATTTAATTGGACTATTATTTCGCTGCTTGAATTTTTGTGCCAACGACGAGAGAAGTACAAAATCATCTGGGCAGTCTTTTAAAATTTTTATCAGCTCTGCTACGACAAAGTGTTCACCATCGTTTTGCATTTCAATTACCAGTTGACCATGTTTTAGTAAAGCAAACATTTTAATATCTTGTCCTCCAGCGATCTCTAAATTAGCGTCAGTTCTAGCACCTCTGACTCGTTTCTTGCTAAACGCCTATCCATCGTCAAATCAAGTAAAATTCTGTTCGTAACACTGAATGCATTGCTGCATAAGCAGTATTTGCATCTCAGTTAGCTGCGAAATATCAAAGTATACTGTTGGAATATCTACCTCATCACTTATATCTGCAGCGTCAACTGGTTTCGTCGAAACAAAGGTCTGTCCTTGATATTCGTCGGCAGCAAACTGCACTCTTAGTGTAACATTTCTATTTTCATTAGGGTGAAAGACTTGCTGACCATCTGCTATCTCTATAGCTGATACTGCATCATCATGGTTGAAAAAGTTAATGTACGCAATATCACTCTTTTGATCGACAGAGGATATCCTTCCATATCGTTTGAACATCTCTGGTACATCAAAAGTTGGTGGAATCGTCGACCCATCTACAAAAGCAACAACATTTGTGAACTCCTCTATAGAAACACTCTGCTCTACGCTTTTATGGATGATAATGTCATCAGGGAGCGTTGGTGATTGATAAATATCATCAGGTGAATCTAGGGATGTTGTGCTAGCGAGGTGTTGATACTTTGATGGCGCAAACTTTACTCTTAACTTTACGTTTCCTCGCAAGTTAGAATGAAACGCTATTAGTCCATCCATTGCTTGTATAGCGGCAACAGCGGCACTGTGTTTTTTGAACGTAAGATATGCAAAGCCGCGACGTTCGTCTACTAGATCTATAGCTCCAAAGCGTTCGAACTCTTCCCGAAGATCGAATTTAGGAGGGATATGGCTAATGTAAATTGTCGTGTAGTTGTTTGCATCATCTGCAAATAAATCATGTATATCATTATCGGATTTTTGGATTATTATGTCGTATGCTTGCCGTTTTATGTTTTTATTATGTGGCTGAGAACCTAAATTTCTCAGAACGATAGGATCTAATTGTTCGGTGCCTACAAGTTGCGTTGCAAGTGTAAGTGTATCCCAATCCTTCTTTTTAAATATTTCCGGACGACCATCTAGTAACGTTTTTATGTTTGTATGTGTAATTTCTTTTATCGATTTGCTGTTGTTACGAGCACGAAACTCTTGCGATAGCGCGGTAAGTGCTATATAATTGTTTGGGAAGTCTTTTAAAATCTTCACCAGCTCCTCCACAACGTAGTTTATGTCTTCCATCTGGTTGCAAACCTCTTTGTGGCAAACAAGTTTACCGAACTGAGCTACGTACACAATACTAAGAACACAAAGCAAAAACTATAACAACACGATCGCTGCAGCAATGTACATCAAATAAAAGCATTTACATTATTTTCATAGTTTGAAATTAGCTGTTGGATTTGTGCTACTTCTGCGGAAAGAAGGGTGGACGCATCAAAATACTGTACATAAGGTCCTTCAACCTCGTATGCGTCTATAAACTTTTTTTCGTAATTGTTACCCTCATTTTTGCTAATATACATTCCGTTATCCACGTTTGTCTGCATCTGCTCTCCTTTTCGCTGCGAAATCGAAGCTGCCGATGGAGAAGGGCATTCTTCTTGTTTGTAATTGTTAAACGATTCTTCAAAACTCGGTATTTCGTCATGTCTCAGCGCAACAGCTTTGAATAGGTCTCCCTGGTCCCATTCCATAGTTTTGAACAGATCCACTCGGTTTTCAATTAGTTTTCGATACCTTGTTCTATCAATACGAACTTTATGCACTCGATTAATTTTAGTTGCGAGCACTAGGAACGGCACGCTATTACTCTTTTTCAAGTGCTCCACGATACTGGTAGTAAGAACATCCACCTTCATTTTCGCCTTACGCTGAAGGGCTCAACTCATGTTTACAAAACCGTAATCCTTTTTTAAATCTGTCGTCCATTTTTATCATAGAGCATAAATACCACACGAATCCAAAGATCAAGAATATCAGAAATATTATCAAACAAATGAGCAACATCACAGAACCAAAGTTACAAGACCCTTTTCAAAATCCATTTGAAAAACAATTAGCTGACTCCATCTTTTCTGATGGCAAATCAAAAGATGAGTTTGCGCTTGTACCCCGAATTTCAGAAGAGATTGTACAAGTATGCACACCAACTGTAAAGACCATTGTAGAGAAACCAGTACTTGCTGAAGTCAAGGAAGTGAAAAATGTAGATATTGTACACAAGGATATCGTTCAGGAAATCCATGAACAACCCATTATTGAAATCGCAAAGAAGAATGAAACTGTACATGTTGTAGAAAAACCATTCGTTCAACGCATCGAAGCTCCAGCAAAGTACGAAGAAATCACAAACGTTGATTTGGGTCGTGCAGAGTTTAAAATACCACAACGTGAGACCAAACACTTGGAAGAAATCGGAGACATTAAACATGTCAATTTAGGAGAAGATATCAAACAAGTATCCACTCAAGAAGTAATCGAGCGCCACGTAGTACCAACTATTACTGAAATTAGACAACAAAGAGTGATCAACGTTATTGAACAACCCATCGTTAGAAAGATTGTTGAGAAGCCAATCATCCGTGAATTCAGCACAGAAGGTGACTTTTTCGACCTCGACAAGTTCCAACCAGTTTCATTTGTCGATGAAGAGTTACGCAGCCAAGGAGTTGACACTGCCCCAATGCGCGACTCTACATTGGAACGCGAGAGACAAGTTCCATCCGTTCAAGAATCAACCCATGTTTTGATGCGCGACCATCCACACGGTCCATTCAGTAACGAACAATTTGCAGATGAACTTTCTCGTGGCAAAACACTACTCAAGAAATCTCATCCATTCTCATCTGAACAATTCAAGGAAGATATTTTCTATGGTCAAGAAGTACTCCATACTGCCAAACCATTCGCACAAGAAGGCTTTGCACTTAAATTGCAAGAAAGAAAAGCAACTTTGAACAAGAGCCGATACTTCTCCAAGGAAGTACGCCCAGCTGAGTTTTTGGCTCAAAAAAAACTCTTGAAGCCAGTAGAAAATAACAAGTACAGTGACGAATTGAATGCACTTGGATCATGGAAGACTGATTCAATTGTTATCCATGCCCTCGAATCTGCTCAAGGTTTCTTGAAGAGCACCTACCAAAATCTCACTCACAAAGTAGTGGATACTTTTGAGAGTGTTAAAGAGAAAGTCATTGGAAGCAATGACCAGTAAATATATTATTTATTCCATTTGATTTAGTACATTGCCAAGTGATCGGCTTGCATTATTTTTGCTTCTCATCGTTCTAATTGTACCTGCCTTCTTTACAGCTTCTTTCGCAATTGCAGCTTTGTTCTTCAACTCTGGCTCCTGTTGGTGAAACGACTCTTGTCGTTTGTTTTTTACTTCTTTAATAACTGCCATACTTGCACGTTTCTTCTCCATTTGTTGTTTCATTTCGTTCTGTCGCGCTTTTTCTTCATCCTTCTTCTTCTTTTCTTGAATATCTTTTCTTGTCTTTTTGTACGTCTCCAAGAAAGTGCTTATCATGATAAAGAAATCTTCTGGTTTCTGCGATATCGACTTATCTTCATTGTACAAATCAATCAACGCTTCAATACTCTTGATTGATGTTTCCAACTTTTGATGTACAATTTTCATCTCACGTGCAACTTTGGCACTAAATGGTTTCATTTCTGGTAAGAATTTATCTTGATGTGGTAATTGTTCAGCACCAAATGTTTCATACTTTTTGATCGTCTGTCCTAACAAATCATGACTTGCTTCTATACTTGAAATTGTTTCTTTGATCGTTGATAACGAAACACGAGTTGCTTTGTAAACATTTGGTAAATCTTCATAAAACTCTAACACGTTTGGATGATGTCGTTCAATGTACTCGATCAAATACACCAATAAACTTGTTTTGTTGTCACTACTCTTGGTATCTTTTAACTTGTTCAAACTTGATAGTTTAAATCCATACGTCTGCTTGTACCTACTCTTTGCATTCAAATAGTTTGACACTGCGAGTACAATGGTCAAAAATTGGAAAAGCTTTTGACTTTTTTGCATTTCTACAGCAGCATTGTTCATACACTCAATTTCAGGTTGTAACATATCCAATTCGATACTAAATCGTAATTTAAATGTCCAACAGTCCAAACGATCAGCTAAGAGTGGAATCACGCGCATATCCATGAAAAACTTTTCTGGTTTTGCGAGTAACTTGACATCTCCATCGAACGTGTTAATTAATTTGACTTCTTCCAGTGTTGGTGCTACCGATCGTAACACACCAATTTGTTGCACAGTCATCTTTTTAGCGTCCATTGTAACCACACAATCTTTGATTGCGATAACGGGCATACGTAGTGATGATAATTGTATGGAAATATTGTACGCTCTCTTACTATCGATTAACGATATCAACTCGTTTGATGCTTCTTTGGGTTGTGTCACTATGGCAGATGATTTTTCTACAGTGAATAACTTGTCTAGTTCTTCTGTTTCAAGTTGTATGTTTTTTGTTTTTTCGGCGATACCTTGTGTCAAAAAGACACTTTTTGCTAGTTTTGGTTTTGGAATGGAATCAATGTGGAAATTTCTCAAATTGACTTTGGGATCATGTGTGACTAGCGATGGTAGTGTTGATGGAGTGGTTGCTCCTAAACTTGGTGGTGGTGGGGGTGCTCCCATCATGCCTGGTGGAGGTGGTGGTGGAGATACTATCGTCGGAGGTGGCGGTGATGTCGTTGTTTTAGTTACAATGTCAGGTACTGTTGATGGTGTGGTTGTTGTTTGTGTGGGTATTGGTGTTGGAGCAACTACTGGCGTAGATGCTGCAATCTCTTTTGCCTTTTCTAGTTTATCTTTTGTCTCCTTCAACTCTGTTTTGAAACGTTCGTTTTCTGCGCCAAGATCTAGTACTCGCTTCTTCAACTCTTTCTCGGTTATAGAACCCGTCATTTTCTCTAGTTCCATGTTCCTCCCTCTTATTTCTGCCATCTCCGATAGCAACTCTGCGTTTTTCTTTGATAGTGATATAATTGCATCGTCTAGTTCCTTGATGTCTCTGTTCAGAGCATCACGTTGTTTGACTATTCTAAAAACATCACTTTCTAGTTGTGATATTTTGTCCTCTGATTTTTCTACAATTTTTCCATTGTCATTCTCGGCAACGAGTCGGTGGAGCAACTTTTCTAAAACAATCCAATTCTGGTCATGTGATAAATTCGCGACAGCATACAAATCTGTTAGTATTTGTAGATACCGTGGTTGGTTGTGTTTTTTGAGTTTTATGTGAGTCGCGAGAGCTAATTGTGAAGGGTCTGTTGTTTTGTGAGCATCACGAAACGATGCCTCTATTACACTCTTCAACTTTTGCGCCTCGTTCTTTACATCTGTTCCACTATCGTTTAGTTTGTCCAATAACTTTTGTTCTACTAAATCGTGTTGCAAGTGTAGCGCACAACGTTGATTCACTTCTGTAGAGGTGAATAGGTCTGCTAAGTGCTGTACATGTTGAAGAATAACTTGTGAATCCTTCTGTTCAAGTGCTTTCTGTACAAATCGTGTTTGGTCACGTACACACAGTGCGCATTTGTCGAGTGTGAGTGGTGTACGATCTTTCGTGGCAAGGTAACGGTCTAATATGAGCAACTCTTCTTCGCCTATTAGGTTGTTATAGTTCTCCACCTCTTTGGTGACTTCTTTTTGTATTTTTGTTGCGTCTTTCTGTGCCTGTACTGCATGTTTTTCGCCAGTCGATGATTGCAGAGTTTGAAGTTGCAAATCCACGGTTTTTGATAATTTCTGAAGCGTAACTTTCATAGTTTCAAATTCTTTTTTCTTTTTAGTGCTCATAGTGTTTGGATTCTGTAGAAGATGGTCTATTGCTGATAGTTTTTCAGCGACATCATTTTGGAGTGATTTTAGCGAAATCGCGACTGTACTAGTGAGCTCTGACTTAACACTGTCACCTCTCTTTCGAAAAAGACTCATGGTTTTGTGGTATGCCTGTTTGGCTTCTTCGCTCTTCACGTCAACATCACCTCCACTACTAAATTGGTCTTGTAACGGTTTTTGAATAAAGCTAAGCCTAGCAGCAAGTTTCTCATGTAGCTTCACCACCAAGCGATTTTTTATCGTCTGTTACATAGTTCTTGTTCTTACAAAGATGTAAAAACTCAGTTGATCACACAAAGTCGTTATGCTCCATCGTCTTTCACTCACACCGACAGTCGTACGATCCTGTCAATCGTTTATTATCGCGCCACAACTTCGCAAGTCATCCACAACACCGTACAAAACTGATGAAAACTATTTCGCGAAGAGACAACAAGATGTTGATGCATATGAAGCAACTGTAGGACCACTATACAGCTCACCGTGGCGCAACAGTATCTCAATACTTGATTTTATCAACCACTACAACCCAATACTCGAAAAGTCTGGTCGTGATGCCAAACTACACTCCATTGCCGGACGCGTTTTGGCTAAACGAGAAGCAAGTAACAAATTGATATTCTACACGCTTGAGGATGGATCAGGCAACAAGGTTCAAATAATGGCAACAGAAAAAGATTGGAAGGGTTCTCTCGATTTCGCAACCCAAAATAATCTCATCAAACGTGGAGATATCATTGGCATCGGTGGAATAGCCGCAAAATCCATGAAGGGAGAGTTGAGTATTATTCCAAACTCAATAACAGTACTCGCTCCCTGTATGCATCACATTCCTCACTATACTTTGTCATCACTCGAAGATCCAGAAACAAGATATAGAAACAGATCACTCGATTTCCTCATGCACAAAGAGTTACACAACATTTTTATCGCCAGAGCAAAAGTCATGAGTTCTTTCCGAACATTTTTCACGAATAGAGGGTACTTGGAAGTGGAAACACCAATTCTATCTGCGCAATCTGGAGGTGCGGCTGCAAAACCATTCCACACTCATTTGAACGCTATGAACATGGATCTTAAGTTACGTATCGCACCAGAACTCTATTTGAAACAACTAGTCATTGGAGGAATGGAACGAGTGTTCGAGTTGGGCAGAATCTTTAGAAATGAAGGAATAGACGCAACACACAATCCAGAATTCACATCGTGCGAGTCTTACGAGGCGTATGCTAACTATGAAGATATGATGAACATGACTGAGGAATTGATGAAATATGTTGCAGTACAAGTCACTGGATCAGATACAGTCACCGTTGGAGAAACACAAATACATTTTGGAAAGCCATTCAAGAGGATCTCGTATCTTGTTGGTATTGAAGAAGCCATTGGTGAGAAACTACCACCATCAAGTGATCCAGACTGTGTGAAAAAGTTGCAAGCCATGTGCAAGAAACATCGCGTTACCATCGACACTGCATCAACATACACGCATGCGTACGGCTACCTGGTCGACAAATTGTTAGGACACTTCGTCGAACCACAGTGCATTCAACCTACATTCATAGTAGACTACCCAATCGAATTGAGTCCACTCGCGCGTAATGGAACAAACCCACTCCTCACTGAGCGATTCGAATTATTTGTCAATGGAAAAGAATTGTGTAACGCGTACACAGAGTTGAACGATCCAAGAGAACAACGAAAGAGGTTCATACAACAAGCACAACAAAAGTCTGGTGGAGACGAGGAGGCTCATGATATGGATGAAGCGTTCTGTCAAGCGTTAGAACTTGGGTTACCACCAACTGGAGGATTTGGTTGTGGAATTGATCGATTAGTAATGATGTTAACGGGACAAACGAACATTCGCGATGTACTATTATTCCCAATGATGAAACCTCAAGAAATTAAAAAAGAATGATTGTAGTACAGCAATTAAAAGAGCAGAATCGACCTCCCATCTGTAATCAAGTTACTCGAAATGTCGGCCATAACCTTTCGCACTCTAGTTATTCAATTGCTACTGTTGAAACTCGGGAGCCCTCGGTTCAATTTATGCTTGGAACATCAATGTGCTTTTAGAATTTACATGTATCACTAGGCGTGCTGGTTGGTTTCATGAGGTTTACCAATTCAAAACGATCACAAGCAAGACTTGCTCTGCCTCACTGTATAAGAATACACAAACAAAGTTTAAGTAAGAACAGCGAGACATTCATTAACTACCCTTGGCAGACTACATCAAAAGTGGTCTACGATTGTACGACAATTTGTTGGCGATTGTTGGTTAATCTGCTTGGATTGAGAGCATTGCAAGTGCTAGGCTTGAAGATTGGAGAAAGAATGCTTCATATTTAACATTTTCACCAAGACAAATCAGTCTCTATCCTAAAAGAGAGGCAATGAGAGCACGACTGTAGATAATACTTGTACTTTATTAAATACTTACGTTCATAAACGTAGGCCGAGTATGTTCAATGCTTGAACGCCAAGCAAATTGATGTCTTGTGCAGTTGAATAAGGGAACACTGCAATCTTTTTACCATTAACTAATACAAACTGCTCATGATGCCCAATGGAGGCAAAGATGCTGTCTTTCATGTATGTGAGCGCGCTTCCTGTCGTAATTTTAAATGTTACGGGTATTCCTGTACTATTGTTCTTCATCTCCTCTGTTTGCAATAGAACACAAGTGTAAATACCGTGAAGCCCAAATGAATTGTATGGTGTAAATTGGTTAGCAGGTATCACCTTACCTTCATTGGGATCCCATGCTTTATCTTGTAGTTCTTCGTGTGGTGCCTCATTTTTTATGTGTAAGAAGGTAGGGCAAGCCGTAGTGGTTTTTTTTGTGTCTATCTTTGCTATGTAGGGAGTAAACGAAACAGCATCGGATGATGAAAAGTTAACCGCTTCATGCAGAGTAGTAAAAGAGCCAAAAATCTTTTCTTGATCCACTACCAGCCATTCGCCGTCATATTGGTGGCATGTTTCAGCAGATAGCTCCCAAAACACACGCAAATTGGCAAAGTAATTTTTAGTGGCTGTGTTTGTTGGCTGCATCAAACCGTTTTTCAAAATCTTTTGTAAGTTTAAACATTGATCATTAAAGATTGTTTGCTCCGTAAGCGAAAAAATGTTGAACTTCTTTTGCTGTTTCGTACTTGTGCTTACTTATACCTTGTGTCAACAACTGAATGGAGGATCTGTTGGTACGGTGGTATTGTTTTGTATGCCTACGATAAGAATGACTGTTTATAACTTTTATTATCAACAGCAAAGTTAAAGGTACTTTATTTTGGCAAAGTAATTAAAGCTTTGACGTGATGTCACCATACATGCATCTTTGCAGGAGACCTGTTTTAATAGGTACCGCGAATTTCTCGAATCGGTAAAGGATGGAACCATCTTCAGCTTCGATCTCAAATCCCAAATATTTTAGTGCATCCAGTCCAAGAAGGTTGAATCCAATAAATCTGTGATCAACTACGTTAGTCAATCTCACGTGAGGTACTTTGATGCCATGTAAATATACTCGTTCTTCATCTGAGTACGATGGTACGCCGAGAGCTGTTAGTACACGATCATGAATGAATGTTCTAGGACTTCCTGTGTCGATTAAAAACGTTGTTGGAACTCCTTTCCCCGCTTCCATGCTGTCCTTGGTTTGAACCAAAACGCATACAAAGTAGCGTAAACCATGCTTGAAGTTATACGGTTTGAAGGATGCCGCATCAACCAACTTGTTTTCGTTCTTGTCATAATTAAACTTAACATGATACACGCCGTTAATTTCTGTTACGAGATCGCTTAGAACCAGAGATCTACTTTCATTTTGCTCATCTCCTACCTTAGTAATAAACGCATTTGAGAGATTGAGCTTGTGGCAGTGTTCTTTTGCTGCCGCTTCTGACTCAAATGCTCCAACAACCTCACCTTGTGCGACTGCAAAATACTTACCCTTCCATTTCTCGACAATGGCGCTTCTGTTAGAATAATAAACGGCCATATTATCATATCTATCCTTGTCAGTTGTGTCCATTTTCTCGGTTGACATCTTACAAAGAGTAAAACATGTGTTGCGTGACAGTGAGATAATGAGTCTTGGAAAACTGTACTGGAACAGCTTCGTTTTTTCAGAAGGATTTGCTAGATACCTGCTCGGCACAAATTAAATACTAAGAGAAACCTAATAATCAGATAAAACTTATGCAAGTCCGTTCATTCACGTGCATCTGGATGGAACGATGCATGGCTAACGCAATAGCCACAAAAGGCGCGCAAAAACCTGGATGTAGGGAGCCACCTTAGCTTCAAAAAGTCCGATTGCAGCACCTAATGTTTAAACCCTCGCGAGGAATGGTGATGGTTGTGTTTGATTTTCAGGATATAGTTACATTGAAGATAATGTTGAGATTGCCTCTTTCACCTGTGGTCACGATGCTTTTTCTCCGAGTAGCTTAAACCAAGAACGAAACAATCGTTGCACAATACTTCTAAATTACCTGTGCTATCTCTTGTTACGAAATTGTAATAGAATGTTCTAGTAGCGCATAGCTAATATCTACTCGTGTCACTCTTTGAAGGCACGCATCAACTCAAGATTCTAGATTTGATCAACAAAGCCACTATCGACATTCAAACCAAGAAGAAACTATCCAAAGTCATCAGCATGAAACGAGTTTCCAAAGAACAAGTTTTGTATGCCACCACCAGCTTGAACAACATGTACGAAGTCTGTCTTCGAAACACCAAAACAAGTCAAGTCACAAAGATGAGTTACCTATCATCATCCACAAGTAGTCAAAGACCATACGTTGAGAAAGGTGGACATGTGATTCTCTTCTCTAGAAAGAACATCATCATCTGTGATCGAGATACAGGAGTCGTAGAGCGAACAATCCAAGGTCTATTCAACACTCGTATCGACTTGTCAGTATGGTAAACATCTATTTATGCTTCCAAAAAGGTCTGCTTTTCCACTCTTGCAGTTTTGGAACTGCTATCGTCTCACCATCTGCTTGTTTATCGATCGTTACGACTACGTTCGCCATGTCATCCATTTTTTCTAAAATGTTAGTTTTCTAGTACACACGTACCGAATAGCATAGCCTCTAACCACCAAAAAGGTTTCAACCAACCAGCCATACTTGGTTTAATTTTTTGTCCGTCTTCACCTACAGTACTCAACGGACTACGATACGAAACAATATTAAAGTTATCAGGATACTTTCTCAACGCTTTCCAGTACATTTTTGCACCTATATTCTTGGGAAACATAGTGTATTTGATCACTTGTGCTTCTTGTAGACCTTTACTTGTCCAATAACTACAGTTTCCACGTTCAGCGAGACGAGTGAATGGCCATACAAATTTAGACCAATAATTGTATCCTGTTAGTGGCGCTAAAACTAGTGAAAAGTTTGCTTCTTTGGCGATATCACGTTCACTCAAGTTTTGATAGTACTTGTGCATGTCATAGAGTAGTTCTATATGGTGAGCATTGAAACCAAAATAATGTACCTTCTGGCCACTCCTCTATTCTGAAGCCAATCATATGTCCTGCTTGTGTTAGTGTACAATGTACTTGTTACGATTATAAACTCCTCCTTGTTCATTTCCAACCTCAGTCGTGAATTCGGCAGGATCTCCAAAAAAGTAATCTTCTGGTTTCATAAAGTGTACCATTTGTTTATCTTCGCGAGTATTTCCCTTCTTGCCGACTATGTTCATCATTTTTTCGTCATAACCTTGCGCTGTTGGCAATGTGTAACGAATACAAGCGTGACCATAAGGATTCCCAGACGAATGTTTAGTATCTGTTAGTGAAAACGTTATGGCAGGTTCCACCTGGGAATTAATTTCTGTTTGTTTGGCTTACATAAATGTATTCTATTGCAGGTGGCTTGGTTACACCTAATAATTTGTCTACAGAGCGAAGAATTGTGCTTTTGTTGCTTACTGCTCTTATTGAGTTCATTATTGCTGCGTACGAACTCGTGGAAACTTAGAAGCGAAATTCTGTGGCTGTTGTCGTTGTGGCTGTTTGACAAAGTTGTTACAAGCAAAAAGGTAAGAACATGTAGCAATTTGAAGATTTCCAACCCAGATTAAGAGTAACAAAAGCAATGTGGAGTAAATATCCAAATTGAACTTGATGTTTGTGCCTTTTTACTTTGAAAATAAGTGAATTTAGTTCTATCATTACTGCCCTTCTATCGACCAGTACATAGCATCGTATTCGTCAATAACTAGAAAATGCTTGGCTATTTTTTGATTCATTATTCTTCTATCTCGTTTGTGAGGTTTCGGTGATTTTCCTAGTTCTGCTTTTCCTCCTGTATCGTCTTTTGTGCTTGTTTCTAGTTCATATTTAATCTCTTTGCTCGTGTCTGGCATTCAAGATACCTAGGACTTGTTGGTTTTCAATCTTTTTGATTGAAATTTGTAACACGACTACGGTTTCAATAGCCCAGTACTGAAATTCCATTTCCAGCTCTAGAATGCAAGAAACACTTTACATTGGCTGGTTGAGTAAATAAGCGGCAAAAACGAAATGAACGATAACGTATTGTGGAGTGCTGAACAAATTAACATACCACAAGACCTTGGGTCTATTCTTAAAGACTACACAAAGAACTTGATACGAGCAGCACCGCGAACGGAAGATGTTTATAAGTGGTCAGCAAAGTATGTATCATAGCTATCATTAAAACTATTTAGCTACTTTGCTGAAAGATCTGGACATCAAACTCCATTTCAGTTGCTAGGTGCAGATGACTACGTGAACGAACACTTTGGAGAGTTAGAATCTCAATACTATTCAATTGTAGTGGTTGGCCCTAGTGGTGTTGGGAAAAGCACGCTAATACAGCAGCTCATGATTGAATATCCAGATAGTTTCGGTTTTTGCATTTCTCATACTACTAGAGGACCTAGGTCTGGTGAAGTAGACGGTACTCACTACTATTTTATTAGTCGCGAACAAATGGAGCGTAAAATAGCCAATGACGATTTTATTGAGCATGCAGAAGTTCATGGAAACATCTACGGCACTAGTTTTGAGACAGTACAAAACGTAACTCGCCATAAGAACTGTATTCTGGATGTCGATGTGCAAGGAGCTTTAAGCATCAAGAGAGTCAACCTCAAACCTTCATTCTTCTTGTTCGTTGCACCACCGTCTCTAGAGGATCTCGAAAAACGTTTGCGAGGAAGAGGAACTGAAGCAGAAGAAAAGATATTAATTAGATTGGCAAATGCTAAAAAAGAAATGGCACATATGAACAATAAGAATTTATTTAACAAAGTAATTGTTAATGAAGACTTAGAGTCGTGCTACCAAGAGTTTAAAGCAACAATACTTGGCTTGTTTAAGTAATGATATAAAAGGATTGACGACTGTGGGATTTGAACCCACGCCCCGAAGGAACGGTGCCTTAAACCGTCGGATTAGACCGCTTTCCTAAGTCGCCATGTTGTAAATGCACAAATGTATGTGTTTGGACTATAGATCTAAAATGAGTGTCAATAATTGTTTTAGCTTACTGTGCATGAATATAGCGGTTCTGGTTGCGTCTTTGCAGTTCTTGAGTTTTAGTTATACAGTACCAGAGTTGTAAATTTTTGTAATAATCGGCTTTTCCTTATTTTTCCGAAACAAAGTGTGAGTTCGTCAACAATGGTGAAGCAAGTGGACACTCCTTCGGAATTCAATAGTACACTAGAGCAAGCCGGTGACAAACTTGTAGTTGTCGATTTTTGGGGTACATAAATTTTATTAAACATAACCAAAAGCAACGTGGTGTGGACCATGCCGCCAAACCTCACCTGTTTTCGAAAACTATTCACAAAAATATACAAACGCGGTATTCATCAAAGTTGATGTTGATAAGAACAAACAAGTCGCACAAACAGAAAAAATTACTGCTATGCCAACATTTAAGTTGTACTTGAACAAAAAACAAGTCGCAGAAGTTGTTGGTGGCGATATGCAACAAGTGGAGCAACTGATCAACAAACATATCACTAAGAAACAAGAAGATACTCCAATGTTTGAAACAGCAGATCAATATAAAGGCAAGACACATTTCACATTTTTTAACACCTAGTAGAGGAGGGAAACAAAAAATTCAAAGAACGCGACTGGCAAGGTGCTCTCAAATTATACACACTCGCCATCGAGAAGAACTCGAACGAACCAGCACTATTTACCAATCGTGCAGCAACAAATATGCAACTTAAACAATTCAAAGACGCTGTATCAGATGCGCTACAAGCCACAAAGTTAGATCCTAATTTCACAAAAGGCCACTATCGCGCAGGACAAGCGTATATCCAACTCGGAAAGTATGTCCACACAACAATACTAACAGTTAAGAATGAGCGAAGCAAAACTTTCGCTACAAGCAGCAGTTCGTTTATCACCAAACGATAAAGCAATCGCGCAAGAGTTGAGCAACTTGGAACGTATCAACGCATTTATTGAATCAGGAAAGAAAAACATGGAAAACAAAGACTATGAAAACGCGTTAAATCAGTTCAACCAAGCCTTACAATTGGCTCCAATGAGTACTGCGCTAAAACTTTTCAGAACAGAAGCATTACTTGGTACTGGAAAGTACAGTGAGGCCGCAAAAGAGGCCGGAATTGTCCTCCGTGATGATGATCCAAACAATAGTGACGCATACTACATTAGAGGTAAAGCATTATACTATAACGGATCAGTGGAGAATGGGTTACAACATGTGAATAAGGCATTAACTTTGGATCCTGATAACCAACGATGCTTCCAATTCCGCAAGCAATTGAAACAAATAGAATCAATGAAAGAAGCAGGAAACAAGTCATTCAAGAATAACGATTTTGCAGATGCCATTGAGAAATATTCACAAGCAGTTGCCATTGACCCATTGAACAAGACTTTGAATTCTACCTTGTACTGCAATTTGGCAGCAGCTGCAACCAAACAAAACAACCACAAGGAAGCTATCAAGTACGCAACAACTGCCATTGATCTCAACCCAGAGTACGTCAAGGCCTACATTCGTCGTGGAGATTCATACACTACACTAGAAAAACACGAAGATGCCATGCGTGACTATCAAAAAGCAAGTGAACTCGAACAAGGTAATCAACAAATCCAAAGTAAACTACGAGAATCACAAAAGAACTACAAGAAGGCCAAGAGGAAAGATTATTACAAAATTCTTGGAGTTGACAAGAACGCAAGTGATGATGATATCAAGAAAGCGTATCGCAAGAAGGCATTAGAATGGCATCCTGACAAATTCCAAGACGAAGAGGAGAAAGTCAAGGCTGATGAAATGTTCAAAGATATTGGTGAAGCATACAGTACTTTGAGTGATTCAAAGAAACGTCAAAGATATGACAGTGGTGTTGATCTTGAAGATATGGATGGTGGAGGAGGATTTGGTGGTGATGTTGACGTTAATGACATCTTTAGAATGTTCTTTGGTGGCGGAGGTGGTGGTATGGGTGGAATGGGCGGAATGGGTGGAATGGGAGGTATGGGTGGCTTCCCAGGTGGTGGAGTACGCTTTTCATCTGGAGGTGGTGGACGGCGAGGTGGTGGATTCCCCTTCTAAAATCTCGAAAATTATTTATTCTAAATTGTCCAGATTTTTATTTCTTCATCATTTGCACATGTAATTATTTTCCCGTAAACAAGTTCTACAACCTTGACACCATCTCTGTGACCAGTTAACGTGGTCAAACACTTGCCACTTGTTGTGTCCCAAACTTTGACTGTTTTATCATCAGAAGCACTTGCCAAAATTCCACCACCAAGTGATACCATGTGTCTGATAGCACCTTCGTGACCCTCCAACTCGAGTAAATTCTCACCAGTTGCAATATTCCAAATACGAATGACTGGATCTTCTGGTCCTCCACCACTTGCAAGTTGATTCTCACCAACAAGACACAATGAGAGTACACCTTCAAAATGTGCATTAATTGTTGTTACACACGTTTCATCTTGTACGTTCCAAATTTTTATGGTTTCATCTCCACTGCCTGTTGCAATTTGTCCCTTTGGTAACGTTTCGATACAGAACACTGAATCTTCGTGACCTTTGAGTGTTTTTACGACTGCACCACCGTTCACACTAACATCAAAAATCATACAGGTACCATTGCGCATGGCAGTTGCCAAGAAATCATTTGTTTCAGAGCTAAAACCAATGATAGATTTATGTCCACTGGCACCAACGTAGGCATTTGCATCTGGTGCTGTAATTGTGTTACACACGATACCGTCATCCATGTCAAAGATTTTTATACCATGTTCGACTGATGCACACGCGAGTTTGTTGTTGGAAAGTGAACACATGTCCCATACAAACGTGTAATCATCTTTTCTTCTACCGATCGAGTCTGTCATTTCACCACTCTCCAAATTCCAAATATTAATTTGTGTGCGTGTGTGATGTGCAGTAGCAAAAGTATTGTCTGGCATGGATACGACTGCATACGTTCTGTCTTTACATGTTAACGTCTTTTCGCAACGAATTGATGCTACTGTTTGTGCTGTGTATACACTATGTTTAAGAATACGAGCAAGGTGTTGGTCACTATGTGATTTGAACGCTTCTGTTGACATGTTTTGTTGTTTTGCTTGTAATTTACCTGTCAAATATGTCACGCATTAAAAAGTTCTTCGGCATGATTACAGGCAAGAAAGACAAAGAGACTAAACCTGTACCTAGAGTTGGTACTGGCACCACGCACTGTTTGTTCAAAAGAGAGGATACTACAATAACACCACTGCCTGTATTTTCATCTATTATTAAAGTTACGACATATGATGAAGGTACCCTGTTTCTCACGCAAGAAAAACAAGTCTTCGTGCTCGGTAAAAACAACAGAAAGCAATTAGGTGTAAAGCAGGAGAATGTAAGTACACCAACAAAATTAGATTTGGAGAACGTAATAGACGTAGGAACAAACGAAGGCAAAACTCTATTCATAGTGGAAGGTAACAAGCTATATGGTTGTGGATCTAATGGATACAATGCCCTTGGATTGGACGACACTACTATGGATACCAGTATTGTTGAAATTCCATCAACAAGATACGAGAACGAGAAGCTTTTATTTGTAGCTCCTGCTTTTTCTTTTTCTATTCTGATCACAGACAAAAGTTTATTTATTCTTGGCCAAAAGTAAGACACTTACACTGATTAACGTTGTAGTTGGATGGATCCAAACGACTCTGCTACTAGTCTCTCGATTAAGTACTCTATTGCTAACGTGCTTGAAAATGATCAAAAAATAATTTACGCTCAATGTGGCTCTTTTCATCTTGGAGCACTTACAAATACTGGACGCGCCTACACTGGTGGTGATACAGCAAGTTATAAACTCTGTAGAGGAGAACAAGATACCAAAGATTTGGGTCTTGCACTTGTACCTAGCGATCATTTCTTTACTAGTATGCATATAGCAGGTGATTATACTCTATTAGGAACACGATCAGGTTCTGTTCTTGTTTGTGGTTACTTTGCAAGAGTAGAGTATCAAACTCTCACAGAAGTGACATCGTTTAACTGTCCAGTACGACATTTATCCGGTGATTTTAATGCCACTTTGATCGCTGTTTCAGAGTTTAACAAAATAACAGAAATAGAATTTGACAGAGATGGCAAAAAGGAGACCAGAGTAGATTTTTCTCCTCAAACAAGGTACAATGTGTGCACTGCTGCACTATGTCGATACAATATGTTTATATGTTTAATGGATAAACATGTTAACATTTCGCTCCATTTCACCAAATTGATTAACGCACAGAGGAACAATTTGTTCACAGATATAACAATAATAAATTGATCTTTACGCTATGTTACAAATTGATCCTTTTGTTTCTTGTTTAACTGGTTCTGGTTTGCTTTTTTGTATAAAGAAACCAGTACCATCATCCAACTCTTCAACAACTACTTTGGGTTGCTTTGCAAACGCTTTAAATCCATCAATTAGAAAACTTGTATTCGTTAAAACACAATTTGCTCGGCTGTACCATGAGCAAGTCTGTAATGCATTGATTTTCAAACTTGTAGCGATCTCTTCGGCAAACGTAGACATTTGCTTTCCTGTAGATAATGACGTGATAGGTACTTTAAGATGGGTATAATTGAATCTTGCAGCAAACGTTCCTCGTTGAGTGATATTTTCCTCATCGGCTAGAATAACCCAACAATTTAGTGGTTCATAGTGGAACTCTCCAAAGATGTCGTGCATGTGTCTGTATACTTGTGCGCTTTGTCGTGGATACATGATTGTATTCACTACATATATGATGCCATCAACACGATTGAATCCATCGATTTCTTTTGCAAATAGAAATGGTGTACTAATCATGTTGATTAACACATCTTCGTTTCCAAACTTGGTTGATAGCACTTGACGCACTCCTGGTAACGCTTGGTTGTATGTTGATAAAGTTCCTTGTTCCTCTAATAGTTTGTTGATTACTAGATCTTGACCATTATTAGCAGTAATTGAACAACATAAGAAGTGCTTTGCTTCTGTGTTTGTCCTCCAAAGCGTAAACGACTCAGTTATCTTTTTGTTCATTTCACTCCACACTATATTATTTTCTTTTGCTTGGTATTTGGCAAGCGAATAGTTTGTAGTCATCGAAAAGTTCTCTGATAGCGTGTCTTGTTGGAAAAACATGTTTGAATAGAACTTGCCACGATATAGTGAGTATTCGTAGGGTTTGTTGTTATTTCGTTCGCGATAATACTGCTTTTGCTCTTGGTTGGACTCTGTTTTGTCTAGATTATGTGCATAACATAAAATCTTCTCTGCAACAGGACTAGAGTAAATGCATTCTCTGATGCTCTTGGATAATATAGTCACTGAAAACAAATCACGGTATTTTAGAAACGGTACAACTAAGAACCAAAGCTCATTTGGCAATTCTTTGGTCATGTGTATTGTTTGATTTTGAAGCTTGTAAAAAAATCAGAAAACATGACAAAGCGACTGTTAGCGTTAGGCATGGAGGGTTCCGCCAACAAACTCGGTATTGGAGTCGTAGCTTCCGATGGAGAGATTCTCAGCAACTTGCGAGACACGTATATTACACCACCAGGAACAGGTTTTCTACCGCGTGAAACAGCACAACATCATTCAGAACTCGTACACGAAATGGTAAAAAAAGCGCTATCAGATGCAGGAATAACTGATCCAAAAAGTAGTACAAAATAACAAAATAACTGTTTTTAGAAGAGTTGGACTGCATATGTTACACAAAAGGACCTGGCATGGGGTCACCGTTACAAGTAGTCGCAGTTGTTGCACGTGTTCTAAGTCAAATATGGGGAATACCACTTATTGGCGTTAACCACTGCATTGGACATATCGAAATGGGTCGCGTGGTCTGCAATGCAGAGAACCCAATTGTTTTATACGTTAGGTACTGTATTTTGAATGTATTTAACATATAGTGGTGGAAATACACAAGTTATCGCATATTCGATGGGAAGATACCGCATCTTTGGAGAAACCATCGATATAGCAGTCGGAAACATGCTAGATCGTTTTGCACGTGTTATTGGATTGTCCAACGATCCATCTCCTGGTTATAATATCGAACAATTAGCCAAACAAGGCAAGCAATTCGTTCAACTACCCTACGCAGTTAAAGGAATGGTACTTATACGTTTTCTACTTTAACATTTAGGATGTTTCATTTTCTGGATTACTATCATTTGTCGAAAAGCAATACCACACACTCAAAGAAACTCATACAGCAGCAGATCTATGTTACTCACTACAAGAAACAGTTTTCGCAATGTTGGTAGAAATCACAGAACGTGCTATGGCTCACTGTGGCATTAACGAAGTTCTTATTGTGGGAGGAGTTGGCTGTAACGAACGTTTACAAGAAATGATGCGTATCATGTTACACGAACGAGGTGGCAAGTTACACAGCATGGACGATCGATACTGTATTGATAATGGATGCATGATCGCATACGCAGGATTGTTACAATTCCAACAAGGTTTCACAACTCCAATTTCTGAAAGTACTGTTACCCAACGTTTTAGAACTGATGAAGTACTAGTCAACTGGAGAGAATAAATTTATTGTTCATAAGCATCAAGTAAATTATACAATTGTTCTTTTCTTTCTTTGAGTTCATCACTTGTGAACTGTAATGATTGATGAGGTCTTCTCTTTATAGCAACACGATCAAACTCTGTTACGATTGTTTGAATAAAGTTTGCTAGTAGTGGTGTAGTTTGAACATGAGCCAAAACAGGTACAGATTGTACAATCTCACCAGTTGGCTCTTGAACAACATGTCCATTCTCATTCAAGTGTGAAGGTAGTACATCAGGCCATGTATAAGGTACAGGCATTCCTTGATTCAACACCAAGTGACTACTAGCCATACATCTTGTTAAATTCATATACCTATCCATCATCTCTTGAACATTATTACAACCACCATATGGTCCTTTCGAGTTATCTTGTTCATCATCACTGTATCTTCCTCTATTTGTAGGTGCACGTTCAACACCAGTCATTTGTAACAATAATTGTTTCAATAGTGGACTCACTTCTGGTTGTTGTGCTTTTTGTTCATACAATGGAATTTGTTCTACACCACGAAGTACTCCAATATGTGCATATGGATCCGGCGATTCCATATTTCTCTTTATATATGGTGTAAAGCTACGTACCAACTCGTTTTGATGTAGTGGATCACTTTTTGTGAAGAATTCGTTCATATTAGTGTTGAATGGAATAGGTAGTGGTAAAGAACTACTCATTTCACTCACTGACATGGCCTTGTATGGTTGAAGTACTTTTAACCAATCAGCAACACCACTCCTACGATATGGCGTAGTAATTGTATCAAATGTACTAGCAATATACGATGAAGATACATACTGCGTTGCTGGATCTGATAGTGTTGGAATGTAGTGTGAATACTGTGCCAAAGTAGTCAAACTAAACGCAGTGCTAATAATAGCATTCGCTTGTGCAATATCACTATTGTAGTTGGGTACAAATTGACTACATCCAAGTGATACAATGGAAACTTTTGATCCAACTTCATCGTGTAAAAATTCAATGTAATCTTCTGCTACTGCTCCCCACGCATTTGCTGTTTCTGTAAACATTTGGAAACATTGTAACTGATCACAATCTTCCAAGTAGAAATGTAAGTTGTCTGTCATGTCATCACGTTGTTGTTCACTTTGGAATACTGTATGACCTTTTTTCCACATTTCAAATTCATCGACTTGGAAAATGACATCTTTTGTTTCGTAGATGCTTTTTGGATGCAAATAGGCTTTTAAATAGTCTGACCATACGCGTACATTTTCCATCAAATCTTTTTTGACTTCTTCTCGTGTGTAGGATTCTCCTGTGATTTTTGTACGTTTTGTTACTGGTTCTTCGCCATCGTGTTCTATTACATCTTCAACGTATTGTCGTGTACTTTCATCTGACCATAATAGTTTTTTTGTAAATTTGGTTTGTTGTGCAGATTGTTGCTTTTCTACATCGATCTTACCGTCCCTTATGATTGTTAGATGAGTGTAAATTCGCTTACCATTGAGACGATGCTTTAACACTTTCTACAGATGCTGTATCGTACTGATATCCACCTCTTCTTAGCGCTCCTAAGCTTCCACGAGCATCAAAGATTAAAACACGTGGTGTGTACGTTTCGATTCCCTCTTGTGTAATTCCGGTTCGGAATAGATCATCGGTTCCGATTTCTGGTCGTTTTCCAGCATTTACAAGTGCTTCGTTTCTTGAAATAAGTTCATCTTGAATATTCCAATAGTGAGACCCGACAAAATTGGCATAGTGACCAAACTGGAGAGTGATGATTTCGTTTTGCATCTTTTACAAAGGCTCAATTTGATAGCTGCAAACTCAGACATACATGTTAACAGACGATGGATTGTTAGAGTTAAAGTTACCATGTATTGACGGGAAATCGATAGCAGAAGTGATAAGACTGACACAACCAACAGAACAGACTACTTTGAACATAACAACTCATATTGACAATATCTCTAAACTAATCAAAGAAAACGTGAAGTGTACGATACTTTTGACAGGTTCAGTGTCTCGAGAAACGCACATCGAACAATTCCATGATATTGATTTAGCAGTTCTCCTACCATACGATCTACAACAACTCAAAGAAGAACTAGCAGCCACAAAATACAAACTAGTACCGCAAAATATCTTTGACTGTCGAGAAAAGATATTTAATATTCTCAAACAGCAATACACAGTTCGAAACAACTGTGATGAACATTTATTAAAACTAGTTGTCGATAATTTTGAGTTCGATATCGGATTCACGCCAGATGTCGACCCAAACGAAGCAATGGCAATTATCAAACAACAGGATTTGAAACGAGGACATATCGTGTATCGATTGTTAACTGGTACGCTATGTAAGTTGGACATGTCACGATACAAAGAAGCACCAGAAGAAATAAAACAAGTTATCCGAGTGATCAAGTACTGGATAAAAATCAAAAAGTGGAAAAAATGTAAACCTTTATCATTTCCATTGGAGACAATGATTATGAACGTGTATTTTACGAAACAAGATTGGACGTATAGGGAGTTATTGATAGCGTTTATGAGTATGGTTATTGACTCTTGTGATGGAAAGAAAGTAGAATCGACAGTACTGGGAACAAAGTTAAAAGCATACATCTTTTGTGGGAAACCAACAGAACTGAGGAATGAAGCAGAGGAATTTTACAAAATTTTGAAACGTTATGGAATAAAATAATTTATATAGGTCTCAAGTTCACAAATGGTTTCTCGATCAATAGATAAACTGGTAATGCTATCGCCATGACAAAGATTATACCTAAAATACCCAATGATATGAACATGAAGGGTGTAATACCGAGTACAGTAAAGTCTATTACTTCAATGACTTCTCTATACAAGGGATGCAAAAGGTATCCAGAGTAAGTGAGTTGTGATATGAGGAAGAAAATGTCATGAGATAAGAATGCGTTGAGTGGTTTCATGTAACCTATAACGCACATGTATACTACGTACGTGATAGCAATTCCATATACCGTTCTTGCGAGTGATTCGTAGAGATGTAGCGTTAGAGTGCTATGCCATCTATAATTCTCTACTGCTGGTAGACCAAACAGTACTACGAACGTGACTACGTAGCTTGCGTACAGTAACACATTGTTATTCTCAACTTTTGTCTCAGTGGCCTCGTCTAGTATCGCTTCTTGTGAACCAGCAGCTCTTCTCAAATACAAGATTCCAGCTACCATTCCAAATAGATATGGATTCCATCTGGTATAAGCTGGGAAGTAAATCTGTTTGTAGTTCTCCCACCAGAAATCTGCTGCGCTATCTACCGTGTTTGATATGTCCATGTTGATGTATTCCATAATCGCTACAGACGCAACTGAAAGCAATCCAAAAATAACCATTCCCAATCTAAAGTGTCTCATAGTGATTAACACTAGTGGAATACTAATAATGTAGAACTTGAACTCTATTCCAATTGTCCACGTCCAATTCAGGCAAGTGTTTTGGTTGTTGTTCATCATGAAAATAGTCCACCACCATTGTTTGCACTGTTCAGCTCTGTTGTAGTCAATGGCGTCCTCTTTAGCGAAATGCCAACGTAAAGAGAATACAGTCATTGCGAAAATCAGTGCTGGTAGAAGGCGAACCCATCTGCGCAATAGGAATCGAACTGCATCAATCCGTAAGTACCATCGGTCGCTATTACTTCTCTGGTATTCTTTAACTAGCATAGTAGCGATTAGGAACCCACTAAGGCTAAAGAACGTGTCAATGACGAAAGAGGCATTAAAAATGATAAATAAAATCGGTCCTGGGTTCATTCCAAGGTGTTCGTAGTCTTTGTATAACGAGCGCTGACTCTCATTGTTCTTGAGCCTCGCCATAATGTAATGCACGTACGTGTGGCCTACTATTACTGTTATGAAACAAATAGCCCGTAATCCGTCTAAGACTTCATACACACCTTTTGGTCGCTTGAACATAGAAAAAAAGTTTTCCTTAATGTCCCATGCTTTTAGAAAATTTGCTAGCATCTGGTCATTCTTCGATACATCAACTTGAGGTGATGGTATTATTGGTTTCGTTTCCATGATTTTTTGTGCCAAAAGGCTCTGACATCCATCTTAATATGTAGAAGCCTCTCAGCAAATTTTTTTATCTTCTACATTAATAGCTGGACATTGGAACATATGATGCAGAAAACACTACCTCTGGTAATTCTCTGTGTAGCACCATCTCTTCTGTTGAATATTGTGCTTCTAACGCACTATAATGCTCAGCAGAAAGAAACTACTACTACAAGTACCAAAATATCGACAGATAGAAGTTCAATGTACAAAAGGTCCATCCATATACCATATTTCAAAGATACCAAGAACAATTCGTACTCTTCATTTCGATGTGTGGGAAACGATAATGATGCACTTGGAGATGACTACAACAATCGACTTTGTGTATTCATGAATGTTTGTTACAGTGTTGACACCGAAAAGATTCACTACTACAGAAGGTCTCCGAAACCTATTCTGTTTGACATGAAGCATGGTCGTTTCTACAACTTCACTAACAATGGTCGCAATATTGTCGCCATGCATAGTGGTGCAACTCTCTTACAGATGCACCACTTCAGCTGGGCACCAACTATTCACGAAGGTTCGGCACCCAAAGAAGAAGATGTGCATAGGCTAAGTGGACAATTGTACAGTTTATGGTCGCCAGGTCACGCAGATATGAACTTTGGACACCTGTGCTGGGAAGACTTTGCGTAAGGCTTTTCTTTTACTAACCTTCTAGTTCGTTATTGTACGGAATGAAAAGAATGGACATTTACACACCACACCTAAAAGTCTTGTACTATGACATACATAACGCACATTTTCATGCTAACCACAGTCAATTGTATTATAAATTTAGAGATACATTTTTACCAGCTATTACTGACCAAGCAATGGAAGATATGCACGAGCACCTCAAGGCTGCCGCGAATGGAAAGAAACACGTTTGTTTCGATGATTTGATTGTTGGTGGAAGGCATCCTAACTTTTGGTTTCTCAACTACAATATGGGCTTTGAACCATTGTTCACAGAATTACGCAATCGTGTTATGACGCATATGGGAGTCGACCCACATGCACGACCAACTAAACATCAAATTACAGTACTAGTGAAAACAAAAGGTAACTGGGGATACAAAAACAGTACACGAAAAACAACAATCGTAAACTACCAAGAGACAATCGATTTCATTCGGAAAACTTATCCAACAATTCCCATCCAAGTAATTGCACCACAGAACATGAGCATGTACCAACAGTTAGAAGTTATGACAAAAACAACTATACTTATTACACCGTCAGGAGGAATAAGCTTTTTAGCTCCTTTCCTACCCGTAAGTTCCTATTGTAATTAGCTAATCTTTCGATCTTTAGGAAGGTGCTCACCTGTTAACTACAGATTTTCTTCACGAACTTGGCAGTGCCTCAAGAGATGGTAGGTTTATGAACTACTGGCCTCATTTTAAACGTTTGTACTACCAAGTTTACGACGAAACTGATGTCGAGTTTGATAATGAACAAGCAGCGACAGAGAAAAACTACAAAGACGGAGCTTCTGTTATCATTAAGATGGATAGACTGAAAGAGCTAATAGATAGTGCTCTGGAACACATGTTGTAAATTCCTAACTTGTAAACTTTAATGTTTGGTATATTTCTGAGAGCTCGAACCTAGTGAAGATGTCCAACAAATTCATCATTGCTGTGTATTCTAGTAAATCTTCTACACCATCAGCCATTGACCAATCCCCAGTGGCAACAAATAGTTCGACTGTCTCTCGGACTTTGCTTTGTAAATTCACTTCATGTGAACTTCCTATTATCAAATATTTATCATATAGCTTCCTAAACAGTATTGGTTTGTCAAACTCTGCTTTTCTGTATTGCATAAGGTCATCGAAAAAGAGAACACATTCACTACTGAACTCATTTTTCGCAAATTCTAGAAACAGGTCGTGGAACTCCTGGTCGTCCATGAGTAGGTGTTTAACCATTTTGCCTTCTGAGAAATTATTAAACCATCCTCCAGGTGTCCGTGGTCTTTGTATCGCAGTAATTGGTGTACATGGTGAACTTTGTTTGGTCATAGTTGGTGACAACAGTCGTAGTATTCCCGATTTTATCGATTTATGTAGTGACGGAGATTGTTTTTTTTCTGGTTCTGCTGTTGGTGATGAACGAGACTTCACATTGGCACGCTCTTGGCGTATGTTACTTAGTTGTAGTCTCTTAACTGGTGGTGTGAACGTTTCCTGCATTGTTTGTTGCCGTTACAGCAGTGCGAATCGCTCCACATACCCCTATTTTTATTTGCATTTATCCCCTGTTTGTTTGTGTCATCCATCACAACTATGACCCACAGAAAAATTTTAACTTAAACAAGAGTGGCTCAACCTGTAGGTTCCATTTGTATCAGAAAGTTGTAGAAACCAATAAAGAGGTAAATCAGCTGGTATTAACGTTTAATGATGTTCCCATTTGATCTTACTCAAGTCGATTCCTTCTTTGACCATCTCGTACAGTGGACTCATCTCTCTTAGTCTTTCCACCTCCTTTGAGCACTTTTCAAGAACGTAATCTACCTCTTTCTTTGTTGTGAAACGACTCAATCCAAAACGTAACGAAGTATGAGCTAAATCTTCAGATACACCCAACGCACGTAGTACATATGACGGTTCTAACGATGCACTGGTACATGCGCTTCCACTGCTCAATGCGACAGTGTTCAACGCCATTAGTAAACTTTCACCTTCAACATATGCAAAACTAATGTTGACAATTCCAGGGTATCGTTGTTCTTCATCTCCATTCAAGATGACGTGATCCAATCTCGACCGGAATCCTTCAATCATATATTTGGAGAGTTCGGAAATGTACTGGTGGTCGCGTTCCAACTCTTGTTTTCCAAGTCGACATGCCTCTCCGAATCCAACAATCAGTGGTGCTGGTAAAGTTCCAGAACGTTTTCCACCTTCTTGTCCACCTCCATTGATGAGAGGATACAATCTATATATGTTAGCAATTTGAAATAGAATGCATACCTCACACGTGGTTGTTTCCGACGAACGTATAAAGCTCCAATACCTTTTGGTCCATATAGTTTGTGTCCACTAATGCTCATAAGATCAATATTCATTTCATCAACGTTCAATGGCACTTTACCGACTGCTTGCGCTGCATCTGTGTGGAAGAAAACTCCTCGCTTTCTGCAAATCGCTCCAATTTCTTTTATCGGTTGTGCGACTCCAATTTCATTGTTTACAGCCATAATCGAAACCATAAGAGTCTTTTGATGTTAATAATTAAAATATTCACATACTTTGTCTGTGATAGACTCTTCCAATAATTTCAGGTCTACTATTCCATTTGGTTGGACTGGTAAATAAGTCATTGTTATCCCTTCATCTTCCAAATGTCTACAAGAATCGAGTACACACTTGTGTTCTGTTTGTGTTGTGATAATGTGATTTTTCTTCCCTTTGTAAAATCGTGCTACACCTTTTAATGCTGTATTGTTAGATTCTGTTGCTCCGCTAGTGAAGACTATTTCTTTAGGATTGGCTCCGATCAAAGAGGCGACTATATGTGAGAATTATTCGCGATGCGGACAAACCTTGTTCTCTCGCAACTTCTACTTGAGCTTCTGTATTCCACCCATACTCGTGTGTTCGACTGTGTGGATTTCCATACATTTCTGTATATAGCGGAAGCATTTTGTCTAGGACTCGTGGATCGACTGGTGTAGTTGCACCAACATCAAAGTATATTGCTCTAGTTGGACCATCTTCTTTCCCGACACGAGGAACATCTACGCGTGGTTTAAATTGAATTGCTTTATCGGAAACGATATTTCTAACGATCGACTGACGTAACGCAGGTCTCAATAGTCGTCTAATCATTGTTTGAAGAACAAGTTGCGTGTTAACTCGTTTACAAACTCAACAGACAAGGCACACACCGCTCCGACATTGCACGTCTACTGAACAAGTTCCGCCCATCTAAAATGTCTCTTAGTGACGAACAAAAGCGTGAAAGGATATTTTCATACTTGAATGAACTTTCTATTACACACGAAACTGTAAATCATGAACCAGCTATGACTGTGGAAGAGGAACTACGATACGTACAGGAATTATTGACTAATCACAACTCATGCATGGCTAAGAATTTATTCTTGAAAGATAAGAAAGGGAATCTGATACTGCTTACTGCTCATTGTGAAACAAAAATCGATCTGAAACAATTCAGCAAGGAAATTGGTGCTGGTTCAGCCAATTTGAGATTCGCAGACTCAGGATTGCTTGAGCCAACGTTAGGAATCTTACCAGGAGCAGTGACACCACTAGCCATGCTAAATGACACTGAGAAGAAAGTCAAGATGTACTTTGATTCCAAAATATTTGAGTTTGAGAAAGTAATTATTCATCCTCTTACCAATAATGCAAGCACGATTATCACGACGGAAAATCTAAAGAAATTTATGCAATCTACAGGTCATACATTTGAAATTGTTAAACTGGTGGAGATTTAGATCTTGGTGATGTGTTTCTTGTTGTGGCTACACCGGTTTTTCTTTCCCAATCAGGACAAAAAATGCACCACACGCGTTCATGGACTCCAGCCGACGTTAAGCCTACAGACATCCTCAAGGCGCTCTGTATAACATATTCGCAAAACTATTTACATATAAAATACCACGAACACAAAAAAGAAGTGTCGATCTCAATTCCTTTTTCAAAATCAAATACTATTCAAAACATACAATACATACAACAGCAGGCAACTGTGCGACATTTAAACTATCCTGGATTTTATCTAATAAGTACAAACACAACAGAAAATGTCAAAGTACCAAAGATAGGTCGAGAGTCGTATGATTTAATGGGAACAACGGGATCTCCACACGCTGGTGAGCTAATAGGATTTGGATGTTCTGTATTTCATTCGACTTTGCAATTTGTACAACTAATGATTGCCTGTCTGGTAAATGAATCGAGATTAGAAGAAACGTTAAATCACGCAAGGGAAGAGTTCTTCAAAGTTGATCCAGATTTACATCATCGGACGCACTTGGCAAAATTTCAAACAAAACAGATCATCGAAGCAGTACTACACGGGAAAGAATATACCTACTATGATTACCTGAAAGAGCAAGACATTTTAGAGATTCACGCTCAAGATTATGTGAAATCAATCGAGAATGGTGAAACACCAACACTTTCCTTTTTCTTAAAGCGTTTAGAGCAATTACAAACAAACTACCCGCAGTTGTACCCTACAGAACAAGAACAAAAAGAGCAAATGAATCCAAGATATTCGTTTTACGATGGATCAAACGTAGAAATCAACGAATCGTATCCAATTTCTATCCCAAAAATTCCATTTACTGGAATGGGCTTTTAAATTATTTCTTTTTCTTCTTTTGTGATTTTTGTGGAGGTGGTTGCTTCATTACTACTTCTTTTACTCTAGCATCGTTCATCTCTTTCACAATGTCCATATGTTTGTACCCAGCATTCTTTAATATAACAAGAATTGTATCATGATCTCGTTCCAATGCACGTACAACAACTTGTGGTTTGATTTCATTAATTTGTTCATATCCACATGATAGCAACTGTTTTAATGCTTGTATGTACCCTCTATCGATCACTTCATGTACACTGTCAACTGAAATGGCGTTTAGTTTCTGTACCAAATTCATATCTCTAAAATCAGTAATAATATTCTTCTTTCCTTGCAAAAATGCACTTTCTAGTGCGTTCACTGATACTTGTTCCCACATCTTTTTATCTAATCTTGATCCTCGTAGTTCTGTTACCACAGTATCGAGACCTTTTTCTACAATTTCTTCAATAACACTTTGTGGCATTTCGTTGAAACGATGATACCCTCTACTTCGTAGTTTTGCAACTATGTTTGCATGTCCTCGTAAGCAACTTGCTGCTACTAGTTCAGGTGTTATATCATTCATTTTATATCCCATTTCAAATAAACTACTTATCACTGTGGCGTTACCAGCAAGTGTAGCGGCTTCAATGACATCGTAAGAAGGATTCATTTCCAACTGTAAATCAGTGTTTAGAATTTCGTACAATCGTTTCAAATTCTGATCGTATCCGCATAGTAGAGTACGATTCAAGTACTCTTGTGTGTTACTTATTGGTGTAAAATCGGGATTGATTTCCGAGTGTACAGTAAGCATATTGACGAGTTGTACAGGATCAAAATTTCTAAACGTCATCAAGTGCATGGCTATGACATAGTCGAAAGGCCACGTTTTTAACACGTTTGAAATGACTTGAAACGTGACCGAGTCCAAATCGGTGAGTACTAGTTCTCGTAGTGTTGGTGGAAAGAAGAACGATTGACCTAGATCTTCGAGTATAGATACAATTCCATTGTTCAACTTTTTGCATCCTGACACGTCAAGATGCTCCAATTTTAAAAGTTGTGGAATATAGGTTCGTATGCCGTGTGCGCTTATCGTGTTGAATGAAATGTTCAAATGCCGCAGCCGATTTGGATAAAAGTGAGCGAATAACTCGAGTACGTTGTCTCCTATGCCACAATCTACTAGTACAATACGATCAAGGAGAGAAAATTTCTCAAAAGTTTGAATCAATGTTAATCTTTTAACTGCAGATTGTTTTCGCTTTACGGATGCTACCAGTGGTTCGTACGGAGACGATTCATTTACAGATAGCGTATGTTTTGCGTACGGCCATAGGTTTATCATCCAACGTCGAGTAGTAAAGCATGACCGATAGATGTCTTTCTCGGATAGAAACTCGAACGTGTGAAGCATGCATTCGTCAGGTAGACTGCTGATAGTGTTCATTTCTTGGTTTACCAAACAATTACAATTAGACAATGAACAGCACAAGGTTTGGGAAGGGTAGCTGGAAAGAGTTCACTGTAGATGATTTAGAAACGATAAGGAAAGAAAGAGAGGACCATCGCGACAAAATAGCTGCTTTGAGAGAACAATTTCCAAAAGCTCAGTATGGTGTTGTTTGCAGAGCTTGCACAAAGCCAAACACGCTATCAATACAATATTGCACAGGATGTGGATTCCCATGGTAATTACTCGCCATATGTTTAACATTCTAGCACACAAGACGACGTTCAAAAGCTACCAGACAATATCTTTTTAGATATCATTAATGGAACGGTAGAGCACGGAGTGATATTTAGAGATGACAAGTACCTAATCTTCAATGATAAGTTTCCAGTAAGCGAGAATCATTTGATGGTCATGTAAGTATTGACGCGTTGCTCTAACTGTTGTAGTCCAATAGAAGTCATTGATGACATCACCCACTTGAATGCTTCTCATATTCCACTAATAGAACATCTTTATGAAATTGGACTACAAGAACTACAAAGTCGAAACTTGGAGTTATACAAAGGGAAGCATCTTGAGGAGTATCTTGTTACCGGATTCAACTTTCCAGTCAGCGTCAAGCATTTACATCTTCACGTGCTATTACCACCTTTCAAACATAGCAAAGTATTCATATATCCCCGATGGCACTCATACGCAAAAGTACTTTCCGATCTAAAGAAACATGGCAGAGTCATCGTGTATCCAGAACAACCAAATGATGAGGAAGGAGAAAACGAACATAAACGAGCACTCAGACTCCACAACGCTGTAACGACTGGAGAAAAGTTTCCAATATAATTTTACTCTACTTCAAGAATTTGATTCAAAGTCATTCTTGTTTTAGCGTCAAACGTGAGTAGCGATTTCAACAAATTTTGAGTCGAGTTTGATAACGTACTCGGTGGTTGATAATCACGTTTCTCGTGCTTAAAAGCATGCTTTCCCGTCACCAAAAAGTGTATGATGCAGCCAACGCTGAATGCAACGTCATATCCTTCAGGTGCACAGTACCGATTGTCTATAACACTTGACTTTAAATTTGCAAATATTTGTTCACCCAACTTGAGTATACCTGTCTGTTGATCAATGTAGATTGAATTAGGTGTCAAGTTCAACGGAGTGTCAACCACTTGTTGTACATGTTTCACACCTTGTACTAGCTGTTTGATATATTCTATCGCTTTACTTTCTTGTAGTCCAGATATCATTTTCTTCAAACTAACCAACTCTCCTTCGAATACAGTGTACAACTTTTCTTCACCTTCTTCTTGCTGTACAACTTTGATAACATACTCACATGGTATCTCTTGCATTTTGTTAATCAATCGAACTGCTTGTTTTTCATCGTTAACAACATCCATTTGATCTGGTATTTGGTACTCTTCACTAACACTTAGTGCTTGTATCTCTTGTATGTTTTCGTTATAAGTGATTTCTTGTGATTCTTGCTCGTTGTCAGAGTCACTTGATGAAGATGACGTATCATCTCCTGCCAAGTCGATCACTTGTACATCGTCGTATTGATCGTCATCTGAAACGAGGGACACTGCTTTGATAGTAACAATAGCTTGTGTTTGTGTGTTTCTTGCGACTGTGTACTGCGCTTGGTTGATTACACCGAGTGAACGCATGATTTCAAAATTAGACATGAACGAAGTTGGTGTGTTTGTTTGTATTTGTTCTGTTTCTTCTGTGTGGGATAGTGATCGTACTTGGTCATTACTTAGAGAGTTCATGTATGCTGTTGTGTGCATTTCTGATACAAATCCAGATACTAGTTTTCGAATTCCGTTATCGATAGCCTCTTGTACATACTCTGGTGTTTCTTTATCATATATCGTTACTGTAACGTCAAATTCGTCTTCATCTTCGCTTCGCATATCGGATATTGTTATTGTGCCACCTACTAGTTCTTTTTCGAGTACACCACTCCACTCTAACGTGATTTTAAAGTTATAGGAATAATTAATTTTGTTATGTCGATTGAACACTGATGCAACTCCCTCTACGGACGATACTTTATCGACTTGTGCTTCTAGTAACGTGGTTTTTGCAACGATTTTATCTGCCCACTTTTTAAACTTGAACGTACACCATTTTATGATGCTGTACTCTGCCATTTGTTTGAAATGTGACTGGTTGACTTACCCATAAAGAATACACTACAAATACTGTAGTTGGCGACATGCTGGCTCACGCCTAACAAAAGGATGATGACAAAAAGTCGCGACGAGCGGACAGCAACCTTGTTGATAACAACCTGTGTACAAAAAATACTGAAACTTTACGTTTTATTGGGATGGATGATTTTCAAAGTATTTTGCTCTCATCTCCTGGCATGTTGAGAATACAACCATAGAAGCACCATTAGCGATGAGCGAGCGTAAACTACCAGGAAGAATACCTCTGAACAGACCTAATAATCCACCATTTTGAGCGACGTAAACTAGTCTCCCGAAAATGGATTTAGGACCAGGTGTATTACCTTGAATTTGTGATTTTAAAACTTCAAATGGCCACACTACCCACCAAGCAGCTAATATTGTTAGTAAAACTATTCATTATGAACCTGTAGCGCATAGTCCTCCCTTTATAAATGGACCAATACCTGGTGCGTTAACGACGTCAGGAGCATGTCGAACCATAGAATCGACTAGAACGAAGAATGTTGTCATTAGACCAGTTGTACGTACCCAAGTCACTCCAAAGCCTTTGTACAGTGACTTAACGTCCCAAGAAGCGCCCACTTGTTTTCTAACTTTGATGAGCTCTAACGGTGATTCTACTAGTGCTCTGCACGTTGACGCGATAACTCCCGCAAGTACAACACGATTTTCAACACCAGCCGTCAGTGGAATTGTATTTTGCATGCCTTTGTACACCTTCAGATTTGCATAAACTGAATTATACACTCCAAATTGTATAGCACGGAATATCGATGAACCTAATAGTGGAGGTAGCAAGCCTTTGTATAACGCGAACACTCCTTCGTTTTTTATGACTGTTCTAAATGTATTTACCATTCCACCGTGCATATAGTTGTTTTGTGCTTGCATTTTTGTTTTCACCGTGTCTATTTGATTAGTAGATCATAAACTCAGATACCTAGAGGCTGCCCGATCAATGGCGAAGTTAATCCGTACAAAATTCCGCACCCAAGACCAAATATCGCTTCTCGTGAACCTGTTGTATCATGTCCAAGCGCTCCCCTACGATGTGTTGCTACAGGTTTCGTAGGTTCCGATGCGTCAGTCATACTTGATTCGAGCCTTGTTTGCTTGGCTAATTCTTTGTAATTTCTGAAAGCTGTGACAGATTGAGTAACAATTCTGATGAGGTCTTATTAGTACAGTACTATCACACTCTGCAAAATAAAGGAGAGTGAGACCCAGTTGTTGTGAAAATGTGAAACCGTCCAAACTGAGCGATTATTTCTGACAACTAGAAAAGGAGCTGCAGGACTATAACAGAAAGAAGAATAAATAGAGCCATAGTGGCCACTACGACTGGAGTTCGTCTTTTACTTTTGAGGATGCTGACTACTCCTTGTGCGATCGCGATTGTGCTTGTTTGGTTAAACTCGTTTACGGTAACTGCTACCTACTGTCATGCTCCGTTGGTTCTGTTGGTTCTACATCCTTGTCGTTTATAAGTTCTCGTATCGCTATAGATGTCCTTGGAGCACGTGCTGTCTGGGTGTTTAAGACCTCAGAAGTGAAAACTGGTGCACTGCTCTGGATGTTTTCAATAAAAATTCCGGTTTGGGTTGTTTGCATCGGTGTATCGTTTAAACTTGAGTTACTGTTATCTGAATAAGACTCTTCTTCAGCGTCGTCAATACTCCTAGTAGTTTTCTTCTCATTCTTTTTCCTTTTTCTTTTTTTTGTTATTTTGTTTGGCGAAGGTTGTGTTTCATCAACGCGTAACTTCCAGTGAGAAAAAGTTGCTGTTGGTGAATTATGAAAGTCACCAGTGGTTGTATGTATCACAGGAGAAGAAGCTTCTTCTGGTCTTTGCTGATTTGTGCCAGGTGCATTATTTGTTGGAAAATTGTTAAAACTCTCGTGATAAAAAGTCCAGTTTCCACCGCCACTACTCCCTCGTCCTCTGCCTCTTCGCATGCAGTGATTTGCGTGCTTTCGTTTTCTATGGACCTTTCAAGCGAGGTGGACACAAATAGAGAACGCTATCGCACTACCGAGGGACACAAAGTCGACCTAGTTTAGTACTATAGCAACAAAATTTATGTAGCTACCGTATAAAAAGCAAATGACGACGATACCGGTACCATTTTCCAATCAAATGCTGGCCTTTGTTATCTCTTTTTGCATAAACGTAAGGTTACTTTAGCTAAATTGGGAACATATTACAATAAGCCTCCTAATGCAACGCGCACTGACCACTTTCGTTCCTCGTTGTTTACTGTACACCTTGAAATATACTTCTCTTAGGAGTGCATGTTATTCTGTAAATAAGGAAGCAAATATTGCTTCTTTGGCGAGCGTAAACGACCGTGTGAAATTACTGTGGCACAGTGGCGAAAAAGATAAAGCATTTCGCGAATTGGAGCAAAATTCACACTTATTTAGTCCAGAAAATACCAAAGAATACGTAGAATTTAATTCGAAATTAGCAGCAGTACATTTAGCCCAAGGAAGAACAGAAAATGCAGAAAAAATTTTAAATGAGATATTATCGTTAGATATCGATGATAGTGAACGCGCAACAGCCATTTCGGCTGTAGCAAGTCTTGTTGATGAAGCACAACAGATTGCATTCTTGAAACGCCGACTGACTCTTGCAAACACGGACGATATAAACCGGAGAATCAATGCAGACTTGGGAGCGACATACTATAACAGAGCTGTCACTGTTACCGGTCATGGTCCAAACGCCACAGCTGCATTAAAGCTCGAGGCACTCGACTCTGCCATTAAGCACTATGATTTAGCCGTCAACGACTTACATGACGAAGATACAAGAATATCTTTTGCAAAAGCGTTCATGCAGAGGGGTATTACCCATCACATGAGAATCGACGTGGATAAAGATATGACGGAGAAACAAGTGCTCAAACAAATCGAGTTGGCGAGAGAAGACTACACGACAGCTTTGGCATTAGATGGAAGTTTATACTATTGTTACTTTAAACAAGGAGATTTATCGAGCTACCTGAAAGATTCTGGACGTGCCATTTGGGAATATTGTGAATTTGAGAAACATTTTGAAGAATTTTGTAATTCAGATTTTGCATCGAGTAAGTTTTATGAACTTTGTATAACCTCTAGACATACAAAAAGAAGAATTGTATTTGGAGTTACTTGTCAAGAAATCAATCATGTACATTTACATCAAGGACAACGATATGGCGATAAAACAAATGAAAGAGTTTATTGACTTGGACGATGACGTTGTTGAGCCAGAAAAAATGAAATTGATGAAAGCAAAAGCGTATCAAAAGATTGGTGTGGTGCACATGCTGCAACAACAGTACCATAAAGTTATAGAGGCTAACACGAAAGCATTGTTGCTAGATCCCAGGTTGCTTGCTGCATTTAGAGATCGTTCAATTGCATACTCACACCTTGAGCTGCATGAAGAGGCCGAGAGTGATAGAAAACAATTGGAATTCCTAACAAGAGAATTGGTGTTTGTGCGAAAATAAATTGTAAGAAGCGAAAGTCCAACAATGTCTTGTTGCAGTAGTACAGCACCAGTCAAAAAGAAAAAAGATCCAAACGCGCCAAAGAGGCCCATGACTGCATATCTTTTGTTTTGTCAGGACTCAAGAGCTCAGATTAAACAGAGCAACCCTGATATGAGCTGTAATAACAGAAAGATTATTGTTACTAATAGTTACAGTTGTTGAATTGACCAGAGAATTGGGTGCGCAGTGGGGTAGACTAACAGATGAGCAAAAACAACCATTTGTCAGAAAAGCACAAGAAGATAAAGAACGATATCAAAGAGAAATGGCAGAGTACCAACCTACTGAGCAAGAAACAAATAGCGAAAAAACAGATCAAAAAGCACCAGAAGATAATGTTCACGATGACGTTCGCGAATATTACAGCAAAGTGTTAACACAAACAAAAGATTTGAAAACGAGCGCGTGCACATCAGCTTCCAAACCACATCCCATCATACAAGAGGCACTCAAGCACGTACCAGCGCCAATCAAAGAAAAGTTCTATGGATGCGGAACACCTATTCCACTCGGTATCGATGGACTAACTGTACTCGATTTGGGTTCTGGTTCAGGTCGTGACTGTTACATTGCAGCAAAACTAGTAGGGGAAGACGGTCGTGTAATAGGAGTCGACATGACAGATGAACAATTATCAGTTGCAAAAGAACACGTTGATGAGTACATGAAAACTTTGGGTAGAGAAGAATCCAATCTGGAGTTTAGAAAAGGATACATTGAAGATTTGGAACAAACGGGAATTGAACCAGATAGTGTTGATATCGTCATTAGTAACTGTGTTGTGAATCTATCACCAAAGAAAGACCAAGTGTTACGAGGTGTTTATCGCGTGTTAAAAGAAGGAGGAGAATTTTATTTTTCGGATGTATATGCTGATCGAAGAATAGCAAAACACGTGCAAGAACACAAAGTATTATACGGAGAGTGTATCTCAGGAGCAAGTAAGATTTTTAGAACAAAACTAACAAATAGTGTATGTTAATGATTTTATCAGATTATGCCACCAAGTTGGATTCCAGGATCCACGTGTAGTAACTCAAAGTGAAATAACTGTTGACGACGAAGAGTTACAAGAAGTTATTGGAAACACAAGATTTTACTCGATTACCTATCGTCTCTTCAAATTGAAAAACTTGGAAACATTATGTGAAGATTATGGTCAATATGCTGTATACCACGGAGGAATAGATGGGCACAAGTGGAAATATGAACTAGATGATCATCACACATTCTACACTAACAAACCAGTATTGGTATGTGGGAACACTGCTAGTATGTTGGAGGAAACCTGGTTAAACCACTATTTTGAAGTTGTTGGTGATCGAGAAACGCACTATGGAATATTTGATTGTGCACCAAAGACAGAAACAAAGAAAACTGAAAGTACAGGTAAATGTTGTTAATGTTTAATATTTAAAATACTTTTTGATACCACTTCTTTTCTGGTTCAACCATACCCTTGAGCTTTGTTTTTATCTCTTGGTTGGCTTCCTTTAGTTTTTCTTCGGCAACCTTTGCGTATTCTTTGCTTTTTGCTTTGGCGGCGTCAGCAGCTAGACCAGCTACTTCTGCGGCTTCAGCTCCTACTTCTCTTGCTCTTTCAAAACCAGCACTACCGTATTCCTTGGCCTTGTCTGCAGCGATCTCACTATATTCTTTAGTCTTTTCCCATGCTTCTTCTCCTAATTCTTGGGCTTTGTCCTTCGCGATTTCACCGTACTCCATGGCTTTCTCAGCAGCTACTTCACCAACTTCTTGTGCTTTAAGGATGGCTCTAGCACCAACTTCTTTTGCCTTCTCTAGTGCTGGGTTCAAGATATCGTGTTTTGCGTCAACGGCAGCGTGTTCAGCTTTCTTGCGAGCAAATTCAGCTGCATCGAATGCTTTGTCTTTCAAAATTGTTCCAGCGGATGCTGCTACGCCAGCTGCGGCCAATCCTGCTTCCTTTAGTTTCTCACCTGCGAATCCAGCTGCGTCTTGTGCTGCGTGTTTGGCGTCGACCTTAATGTGATCTGCTTTTCTATCGGCTGCCAATTTGAGATCGTCCCACTTTTCATTCAATGCTTCTTTTACTTCAGCTGCTTTCTCACCAAAAACACTTGAAGCGTCTCTTTTCGCTCTAGCTGCAGCAATCTCAGCTTCTCGTTTTAATGCGTTTGCTTCTACTTCAGCATGCTCTTTAACTCTATCTGTACTGTATACAAATGCAAATAGTACGACTAGTACTAATAGTAATAATGTTGTTCTCATGTTTTATGATATTTTTGTGGACTTGAACTTTGAGACATCAATTTTTTAAAGAGCGAAAAGTCAAAAATAATTTTAGAAAAATAAAATAAATGATAAATTAAGGTTCTTTACAATTTTAAGCTTCCGATGAGCTACGGCACTTGACATGTCATTCTTTTCTAATCTTCTTTGATGGAAAAAGTTTTGGAATTAAAATGATTAACAGTGCTGCTATTCCGAACAATATGAGTGCGTAGGAGAGAACCACAGTATCTTGCTCTTTTAATTGATCTGTCATGTCATGATAACCTTGATTCGTACTGAGTGGGCACGATGGACAGTTTGCATCTTCGTTCATTGTAACCGGTAAACTAAGAAAAATGCAAAAACTGCTGTTTGTGGTCATCCCTCTCGCAGTGCTATTGCTACTGTACTATCTAGAAATTTTATCTTCACGGCAACTATCCATACTTATTATCGTTATTCTACCTGTGCTTGCTTTAATCCCATCAAAACGAAAACGTACAATACAAAAAGGATTAAACAATAACATACACTTTAATTCCAATTTTTACGACGACAAACAAGTCACTGAGGAAGAGGAAAAGACTAATGGCTTCCAACGATCCTTGAACACAACACGTAGCGAAGAAGGTTCCAATATACCATACCACGACAAACACGTATTCGTCTTGACAAACAGACCCACCACAGAATGGGAAAACGATATCGAAAAGTCTGGATTCGCAAAACTATTGCAAGATGAACTATCCAAAAAGAAAGACCAAATCAGAGTCCTTGTATCAGTAGCAGAAAACACTGATGATGAAAAAATAGAGGGAAATACGATACTTGTACTACCAGATCGACTACGAATTAAGAACATACAAGAAAAGGATGTACCTGCGTTGGTCAACGATTGCATTATTTCCAATCAACGATCTCACTTTTCAACAGAACCAATCAAAGGCTCTCACATCTTTATTAACTGTCATGTGTAAGTTGATTGAACATTTTTATAACATTTAGAAATCGTCATCCATATATCGCAACTTGTGGTCCAAGAATGTACAAGGCATTTTGTCAGTCGTTAAAGTGGTATCCAGGTGTTAACGAATGTAGTGTGAGAAGAGTATCTAGTTTGAAAGCACATCAAGCTGAAACAAATATGATCATTTATCGACCATGATTGTTTGGATGTCAGTTAATCCACAATTCCAAAACCAATCTCCATGTACCTTGCGTTGCTCCACAAATGGATGTGGATTAAAATCTGCCGAACACTTTTTGAAATTTTCATAGTTGTAAAGAGGCCACAAAAGTATCATGAAAAAGACACCATGGCCGCATGTACGAGAGTTATTATTAAATATAGACCATGCCAGTAACTCTACTATTTATAAGAAGCATCTTGATACGTTCCACAACTTGTTACGACAAACCGATTTTACAGAAATCAACAAACAAAACATACCATCGTATTTAACCTATCATAATACGACTACCAAAGAATATGTACGATCCAACTGGCGTGCAAGTTATAACCCTCAAACAACGGTAAAACCTTCTCGCAAAGCATCAGTTTTGGTTTTATTTTTAAATCACTTGAAACAAGTTAACGTGCTAATGATGCGCAAAACACAACTCAATGAACAAATTAACAAATCATATCGACATGGTGGACAATTCGCCTTTCCAGGTGGTATGTGCGACACGAATGAATCCAATATAGAGTGTGCACTACGAGAAACACACGAAGAGGTTGGAGTGCCATCCGACATGATAGAAATCGTAAATGATACACTACCAGAAACTACAACTTCAGTTGGCTCTGCACCTATCAAAGGCTTTATTGCACTACCTGTAAACAGTACGCAACAAATAGAATATACAATACAAGAGAAAGAAGTTGATCACATTTATGAACTACCACTGAGTTTATTAATAGATCACTATGATCCACTAGGACTCGTAAAAGTGAGTCAATCCAATGTACGATACTTAAAAGAAATGAAAATTAGAAATGTACAAACAAGTGAACAAGATGCTATTGATGAATATATAGAAGGTCCATTGTTTTTGATTGAAAGCCCATCAGCAAAGTTATCATCGTTATCTGCACGTGAACCTTCAACAAGTAGAGCAGAAATATGGGGATTTTCTGCGAGATTGTTAGTAATCATGTTGAATGGATTAGAAAAAATGTTACAGGAGAAGATGATATCAAAATTGTAGAAATAAACTGTATTAGTATGCTATAAACAATAAGCATAGTAACAATGCACTCAATGAGATGATTGTTCCACTATTAGCTGTTGGTTTTGGAGTTCCTGTAGTGGATGGTGTACTTGTACCAGGTGTAGTTGGTGTAGTGGGAGTTGCAGTTGGCGTCGCAGGTGATGGATCAGCAACTATAGTGGTACTTACTACTCCAGGATCAACATTGATCTGTACATTAGTAGTATCACTGAAAACTGAAACTTTAAGAATATTACCACGAACAGCTCTAATGATCAAGTTCTTTTGATTATCATTCAAAATACGTTGATACAATGATCTCAAACTAATAGTAACTTGACCACTCTGAGAAATAAAACGAGTAACATTTCCTGCCTGTGTACCATCTTCATCAGTAACAAGTACAACTATAGTAGCCCAATCACTAACATAGGATACATTAAATGTCAAATCGGCTGTCGTAACAAAGGATCCAAACTTGAGTGGTGTATCTGTGTTAAATGTACAAGAAATAGCAGAGTTGACACTTGCATTGTTGAACAACACAAATGAGTTTTGCTTTTGAGGTGGTGGAACTTTGGTGCTATCTCCTGTAATGTTCTTTAGCCATGAGCCAGGTGTGGTGTATGTAACAGGTGCTTGAGTTGGTGGATAAGATGGAATGGGTTCAGCTGTAGTCGTTGGTGGTTGTGGTCCTCCTACTGATGCATAACTTGAAGGTCTTCCATTGACAGTAGTTCTAATATCAGTGACAACACTTGAACCAAGTGAAGTCAATTGTTCTGGAATAATAGCATCAGGACTTGTACGACCGAGACCTAATTGACCACTACTTGTTTGTCCACAGGCATAAATAACGCCAGTACTAGTCAACAGTAGTGTGTACTTGTTTCCTGCTGCAACTTTGACAATGTTTGTAGGTAATGTATAGTGACCTCTTTGCAATCGAATCTGAGGAGTGTCTGTATGTCCCAAACATAATTGACCAAATGTATTGTTACCCCATGCGAACAAATCTCCTGCAGATGTAACAATAAAACTAGTATCCCAACCAGCAGCTACTTGTGTAATAGTCTTGTCGACGAGTGTACTATTTGGATCAGATACTCTATCTGGATATTTTCCAAGACCACCACGACCCAACACTTCATCTCCAAATGTTCCGCCAAGACCACCATCACCCCATGTATATACAGCATTGTTATCGAATCGTGCAATGACATGACGGTATCCAACACTTAGTTGTGTAGGTTTGGTACCTGTTACGAATCTAGAGTTACCGTCTGAAAGTTGGTATGGTTGTGGTCTATTGGTATTTGTTCCATCGCTCAATTGATAAAAACCTTTCTATTAGAATTAAAAATAATACTTACCATTGTAGCCAAAGCCAAATATGATCCCATCGTTACATATCATCATAACAGTGTCCCCACTTTGTGTTATAGATGTTATAGTTCTTCCTGATGAGAAAATAACAAAGTTGGAATCATAAATGGAGAGTGGCGCCAAGTGAACAGTACTGGAAATATTTCCCAAAGCGCCATTGTTATTGGTTCCAAAAGTGTACACATTGCCGTCTGTTGTGAATATGGAACTCGTGGAATTTCCTGCGTGAATAGAGGAAACTGTTTTACCCTGAAGTACGCCATATGTGTCGACTATTGGGGTTGGTGTTGTGATGTATGTGTTAATATCTACACCTTGTCCCAAACGACCTCCCGCACTGTTTCCCATGCCATAAACAACACCCTTACTCGATAAAAAGAGTGTATGCTCTGCTCCTGCTGCGACTGAGACAAAGTAGTCAGAATTAGCCAATGTCGTCGAGATAACGCTTGGTGTTGTGGCGGTAGTGGTAGCATCAGTGCGAGTAGCTCCAAATGAGTAAACATTGTTGGCACAGTAAATTGTACTCGCAACAACAAGCAGCAATACACCCACCTGCACGTTCTTCATCTGTCAATCAAGCTTTGTGACAGGAGTTTATAAAGCAAATCCGACTCGCGATAAAACATTATAGCTAGCGCAAAAGCTATGAGCTAGTTACAGACACCTCTGCTAATCTTATCTACGAACTGCCAAGAAAATGAGCTCTTATCTTTGCTTACCGTAGTTGTACAAATGCGAAGATGACGCATTTGGGTCCAAAAATAGCTTCCAAAATAAATACGAAGAGTCAATCGTAATTTATTCAAACACAAACAAAAACAACATGGAACACATCGAAAGCACCTATGAACAAGCCGTGCCCTATATGGGCCTGGCACTAGCGTGGACTGTCGAAATCGTTACACTACCGATAGGGCTAATGCAAAACTATACTGCAGAAGAATACCACGAACACTTTGAGAAGTTTAGGGAATCTATTTGGAAAGAAGGCACAAAATGCAAAACAAATTAAGAAATACCATAGAAATAGATTTTTGAACAGGCTGTACACAATGTAGATAACAAACTATTAAACTTCGTTTACGCATTCGGGCGTAACATTTACACGCTTTTCGCTACAAATTCGCAGGACATAATAATATGGTCACAAATACAATCCCATCTGAAGACGTGGCTGTCACGTTTGACAACTACATTCTTGAGAATACTACCAATGTTTATTGGTAATAGTGCGACCATTGTTAAATCTGAATCTGGTTCTTTTCACGCACAGTGGATTATTTGAGGACTACGTACTACATTATGGTCATCATGTCCCGTTTGTCCCCTTCTTCTTCTTTATCACTTGTTTCACAAATACACGTGCTTCTTTATCTTTTCTTCTCATGCCCAACAGTAACAACACCAGTTCTGGATTCAAAAACTCGATACGGTCATGTTCAGTAATAGATAAATTACTAATCGTATTCATAATCACTTGTTGTTGCAAGTTTGTGATCATTACCGATGAATCACTACTACTATCACTTATTACACTGGTATTATCATCTCCTACATCTACACTAGGTTGTCGTTGTATCATAATATCACTTGTCAACGCTTTGTACAACTGTATCAGTGCACTTGTATCATCATGATAGATCCTAATGATAACTTGTAACTCTCGTGCGTATTGTTCTAAAAAGTCATTATCTATTCCTTCTCCATCGGCATTAAATAGTTCTTTTAATCCACTTAGTGTCTTCTCTACCGTAGTTCTACAATTATGATCAAAATCATGACTACTAGTGGGTAATAGTATCCGTAACAAGTGTTGTACATATAACACATACAAGTGTTTTAACACTTCATGCAATAGTTCCAAGTACAAATGATCTGATAGTAGTGAAAAGAATCGATCCAAATATTGCAAAAAGATTGCCAGTGCATGATGATCTTCTTGCTTGAATAAATTCCTAAATCGTAATTCGTTCAGGTTAAAGATCCATTGAGCGAAAAATGTTGCCATCAAGTGAGTACCGTTCCGAATATCATCAATCATATTTTTCACACATTGTAAATCAAACACGTCAGCAATCATATTTCCTTGATCTTCATCTTGTACGTACAAGTTCATAATATCATATTCTTCTTCTTCATAATCTTCCTCTTCGTCATCATCTTTAAAGGAATAGTTACTAGTGGGTCGACTGAAAAAGTGATTATTGTTAAAATAGGTGAGTACAGTTTTACACTGCAGAAAAACACCATTAACATTGTTATAGGATAGTGATGCACGAGTGACTCGTTCCTTGACGTTGAATACTCCTTTTTGTATCTTATCGTCTCCCTTTTTACCGACTAGTTCATTCTCGAATTGATATTTTAAGAATTGCAAGTATCGTTGCATGATGGGTCGAACACAGTCCAAATAGACAATCAATAACGATTGAAAAGTGTTCTTAGGATTGTTCATTCTCAGACAATAATCGAGTTCAGTGATCATTCCTAATGATTAGTACAACCCGGTAAACACATACCTAATGGTTTCAATAGTGCAGTCGTAACGTCTACACATGAACTAGTATAACTCACACCTGTATCTAGTGCTTGTTCTATTTTATCAAATGTAACAGCCTTGGTACAATAGTCACCAAGTTTTGTCAAAAACGGTATCGTGATACATCGTCTAATAATCTCATAAAAGGTTTCACACAATGGATATATTTTCACATTGGGTGATATTTGTTTCAATCGTTTGAATAGGTTACTAATCTTTGGACATAGTTTGTGGAATAGTGAAATACTATATTGTTAGTCGATAATGAAACACGTACCTCAGATCAAAATCAGTTCTCTTGAGTTGTAATCTTTCATTTTGATGTTTGTAACATTCATTACAGTATTGGTCAATATCAGCTGTTACATGCAGAGAAAACTCTACACAAATAATATCAACAAAGTTGACCAAGTTAAAACATGAACTAAATCGTTGTGTAACTTCTGTACAATCTTGTAGTACATAATCGCACATGTACATGAGTTTTGTAGCGACACTAAAAAGTGGTCTATCTTGCTATTATGATTAGCCGAGTTGTAAAATTAACTTACATTTTGTCCATTGTCAATCATCCGTACAGCTACTGTTTCGGTATTGACTACAAACATGCGTTTGACAGCTAATCGTAGCCATTGATGTACTAGTTTCGGTACACTAGTATCAGCCACTAGTATAATATTTTCAATTTCGATCCACCGGGACAAGTTACTCAATAATATCGTTAGCGATCCTAATCCATCATCGTTTTCAAAATCATGAGTACTACTAACGTAGGTATCCACTCCAAACGAATATTTAAAATCAATGATACGAGTTTGGAAACGGTGACATAGTGCTTGTGATACTTTGGTTGTCAACTCTTTATCGTATTGGTGTTGTTTGGTTTGTACGAGTTCAAACAATTGGTTCAATAAGAGTTGTAGTTCTACCATATGTGAAACGGTATGTTCAAAATTTTCTGCATAGATTTGTATCTCTCTAATAATGGTTAGATTGACTTGATTGACTTACAATAGTTTACATGAAACGGGATCCAATTCGAAAAACTTTTCATACAGTTCGAGTACTGGCATACTATCGACTTGTATTGCTTCTTTTCTAGGTGACACTAGTGTAGCGTTCTTGATTGTATAATTAACTTCAAACAAGACACGTACAACGTTGATATAGATCTGATACTCTATACGTGTCATCAAATCCGAATCTTCTTTTTGTTTTTTCAAATATTGTACAATTTGTGGTTGTAAAGGTTGTAAATTCTCGATGGTTGTGACCAACATTGTTGCATTCTTTGTCACATGGTTATCATTCGTTCCGCGTTGCAACATGTGTGATAAATTGTTTTGGATTTGAGAAATAGCCACCTGTACACTTTTATCACTTGTTTTACTACTCACTACTAGTTGTGGTTTTTTCGGTACTGGTGGTAGTGGTTGTTCTAATTGTTTATCACTCATCACTCGTGCTAATCGTTCTTTTAAATGATCAATAGTTTGTACCGGTTGTTGTGGTTGTAAATGAATCGGTATTGGTGGTAATTGTTTAGGTGTTGGTTGTACAGTTGGTTGTTTTGAATGTACGGGTGGCTTAGATTTCTTTTTAAATAAATTAATGATTTTCGACAAACCAGAACTATCACTGGTTGTATGTTTTGTCCAATGTTCTGTTACTGTTGATTTTGCGCTATTTGGACCTAGTTGTGTATTTATCTCTCCTATGAGTATGACGAGTTTGTTACATAGTTCCTGGCCGACTATTTTGTTAGGATATTTGTTTGTGTATCATACTGTGTAACAATTCTGCTTCTTTGTCTTTTTCGTGGGTTGAAACATTGTTTAGGTGCGTATTCACGTGCGAAACAAGTTCACCAGCTTTCACAAACGCATCGCGAGCACTTTTGATATCTGATCGTTCATAAAAATAAATACCCCACGATATGGCTCTATTCTTTTTAAGAAACACGCGAATAAAAGTCGTACCTTTTCGCACCTTGTGCAGTGTCTGAATATTTTAAAAAGTTGATTGTTTGCTGTTGATTATAGATGAGAATTAAATCATTCAGCTGTTGTTCCATGGTGGCCAAAGAATCATGTGATTCGGAACAGAAAAGCCTTTTTACAAAATAACAACACCATGATGGCCTAGTGCTGTTGTACCGTTTCAATAACGCATAACTAGTGCTATTTACTCCTATAGTGAAGTGAGAGTCTCGTTTCACTTCTAATGTCACACAAAACAAAATATGCTTTTTTTTATTACGAGTTGGATAACGTTTTATTGTACGTAAAACAGTTACAGAGTTTATGAATTCTATTGTCGGCAGTGGTGAACTTTTTTGACTAATACGCTTTATATATTATCAGAGATCATTTGGCATTTGACAAGGCTAGAATTAGCCTCGTAATTACTGCGTGTTAGGGATGGAATATAGAAACCCATAGCTAAATTTCCTCAGAATTGCGGTACTCGTTCGCCCTTTGAACAAGTATGGTATTATGAACTCCGCAGAAAATTTAGCAAAACAAACGACAAAACATGGGAGACTCACAAATCGCTCCAGTTAGACCTAGTATTGACAGAGGTCAAGTACCTGAAACAGCAGTCAAACCAATCGAAAATGTCACAACTGAACCAGCACAAGAGCAATCACAACCCAATCCAGCACCTAAATGGGCGTACTTTATATTTTTTCTGTTAGGCATAGGAACAGTCATGGGGTACGTTACTTGCATACTTGGTTAACAATTTAGAATGTTCATGTACATAGTCTCCATTGACTTTTATCGAAAAGTCTTTTCCGATTTTGCTTACCTTAGTTACGTGTTTAACTTAGTATTCAACGTTGGTGGGTGGTTTGCTTCCACCTTCTTCGCACTGCCGTTACAAGCATACATACGACCTCACAAGATCATGGCTGGATTCTTCATCTTCAACTTTTTGGTACTAGTAACAGCCATCGTACTCAACTACACATGTACGCTACCGAGTGTAACTGAAGCAGGATCTTCACCACATTGGACAGTTATGAGTTTATTGATCATATGCGTTTCATGTCATGGTCTCACTTACGGCGTAAACTCGTCGTGTCTGTATAGCGTGGCAGGCCCTATCAGTCAAAGTTACACTTCGGCTGTACTTGCTGGTACTGCCAGTGCAGGTTTAATTGTAGCATTACTACGTATCATTGCCAAAGGAGTCGCTACTGCAGTTGGAAGTACTCTCTATGTAGATATGGTAGCTACAAACATCTTTTTCAGTATTGCAGCGGTGGTGCAACTCACATGTATCATACTCTCGGCACTACTCATCAAGATGAAGTTTACAGAAAAAGCTATACCACGTAACAAGAAGGAAGTTGTTGTAGAGATAGAACTAGCAAATATAGAAATGAAAGAAGGTACTGATCCTGATGTTGTACCCATTCCTCCTGTACCAGTACCCAAAGATACTCTAGTTATCAATATCAAAGAGTGGTTCCGTACATTACGAGCATCTGCGTTACCAGGGTTCGGTGTACTACTAACATTCTTAATAACCTATGCACTCTATCCAGGTGTACTCACCGACTACTCTAGCACTATGAACTCTAGTTTTAATGAGACTGGTTGGTTTGTGGTATCTATACTCGCTTCGTACAGTTTGGGAGATTTCTTGGGTCGTGCGTTATCAGTAGTGAGGAAGATACATGTTATTCCATACAAATGGATGTGGACAGTGGTTGTGGCGAGACTACTATTCTTTGCCCTATTTCTATTGTTCCTACGATGGAATGCTGTTATCTATGATCCATTCAAGTTTGTAGCAGGCTTCGCTTTAAGCTTCACAGGTGGACTGTTCGCTTGCATTTCCATGATGCAAGGATCAGAAGTAGTGAGAGGTAGTAGATATGCTGGAAGTGTCATGACGTTTTGGTTAAATGGAGGTATTTCATTAGGAGCAATACTAGGAGTGGTGTTGAAATTCGCCACTGCCTCCATGCCAAGGTCGTGATTGTATGCTATAACAAAGCGTGCAAGGAAAACCTCAGAGGCCTTTGTCTTCGTAGCGATCAGCTCGTAAATGACAAGTTTGAGTCATGAATGGAAGCTAAGACAAACTAATAAACAAGTGAATTTGAAAAAGACCATTCGGTGAAAAAAAATAAGTGTTGTTATGGCAAAAGATCTATTTAATATCATCGCATTTATGCTAGACCAGTGATGATTTGGGATTCGAAACCACATTCGTTGTTTCCCTTCTTAATGCGGAAGAATCCTTGTTCACCCCATGAAGTGTTCCTGTAACGTGTTAACTAACATTTTGAGTATTCTTACCATGAGTTGGCAACAATCCAGTATGGAGTGCTACCTTCAACACCCCAACCTACAATCTTGACGGCGTGACCTCCCAAAAGTCCTCCAGATCTGTGTTGGTAGACACCAGACTTGTAGGATAAGAAATCTTGGTAAACTAAAAATTGTAAATAAAAATGTAAATGTTGAGCATACCTGAGAAACCAGCTTCAGCTGGACCGTGAGCGGCAATGTCGGTCATAGTGGCTTCAACTGAACCAGTCAAGTAGTACTTGGATGCCTTGTGCAAGACAAGGGCGGATCCATCGTGGCACTTGGTCATGCATTGACCACGAGCTCCACCTCCGGAGGTGTATGGGTAACAGGCGTCGCTTGGAATACCTGTCTTTACTAAGAAAGCCCATGAGTTGGTAAGGTATCCACCTTGGCAACCATAATCGGAGAAATCGCATGAAACGAGGTATTGTGGTGACAAAACACCGACGTCCTTTCCTGCAATGCATGATCTGTCAGACAAGACTTCAGAGGCGGCGAAAGCCCAGCATGATCCACATCTGGCTTGGTCGCGGATTGGGTGAATGCACTTTGGCCATTGTTGTCTAGAGTCGAATGAGGTTGGTGCAGCAACGTTGGATTCTGGTGCAACGTCAACTTCTTCGTCAATGGCGAAGAAATCTCTTGAGATGAGCATATCACGAACTTCGGCATATGTCTTTCCAATGAAAACTTCGTTTACACCGGCTTCCCAGGTTCTAGTTTCGTCCTTGTTTAACTCGGCAATCATGTCAGAGTTAATGGCTGGCATGGACAAGTCTACACGTTGGCAGAGGGCCAAGGCTACGAACAAAGCTAGTGCTATGATAACGCGTTGCATTGTTTTTTGAAGTGTGAATACGCAACATTGTTCGGCCAACTTAAATCAATCACTTGGAAGACAGATGACATGGTAAAGTTGACCGCAGCACTCCGGTCGAGTTAGGAGTTCAGAAGATTTGCTGTAATTTGAGGCGTAAATAATTGCTGATTATTATTTTTCCATGTGACACTCATTTGTAGCAAAGAAGTCTACAACAAATTTATATGTTAGTGTAGACCTCTATGCCTAGCAAGATCTGCGCATACTTTACAGTTTATTGTCACAGTGCGATGGCACGTCACTTGTTGCTTGACAGGCCTTGTAATCTAAAAAACATTTTATTTGCGGCCTGGTGATCTATTAACTGCAACGTAAGAAACAATGCGAGCCTCTCGCGTATTCAAGAACAAATTTACCAACGTTTATCTAGTTTACCGAAAGACCACAACATTTCAAAAACGATATTTCGCAATGAGTGTAAGAGATTGTGGCTTGTATATTAACCATGACAGGACCAAAACTTTAGAATTGAATCTGATACCATGGGCGAGATCAAAGTCCCATCGGACAAATACTGGGGTGCACAAACTCAAAGGTATTCTGTTCCAGTATTATAACACAATAGATCTCTAGAAAACTTTAAAATTGGAGACGCACGTGAACGAATGCCAATTGAGGTTATTCACGCTTATGGATCTTTGAAAAAAGCAGCAGCAAGAATTAATTTCAAATACGGAGGACTAGATGAAAAGATAGCCAAGGCTATTGAAGAAGTATCCGACGAACTTGCCAGTGGACAACTTAATGATCATTTCCCACTTGTTATTTGGCAAACTGGTTCCGGTACACAATCCAACATGAACATTAATGAAGTTATTGCCAACAGAGCGTCAGAAGTACTTGGTGGAAAACGCGGATCGAAACTTGTTCATCCAAACGACCATGTTAACCGTGCTCAATCATCCAACGATACGTATGTTACTTTTTATTAACTAATATAGTTTCCCAACTGCCATGCACATCGCAACTGCTATTCAAGTCAACAAATTACTTTTACCAGCCATGGAAAACATGCGTAACGCTTTGGCAGAAAAAGCCAAACAGTACAATGAACTCATCAAGATTGGTAGAACTCACACCATGGATGCAGTACCCATGACTGTTGGTCAAGAATTTGGCGCATGGCAAAAACAAGTAGAATACTCTATTGAACGCGTCAAATCAGCACTACCTGGAATCTATGAACTCGCACTTGGTGGAACAGCAGTTGGAACTGGTTTGAATACTTTCCAAGGTTTTGCGGAAGATGTCGCAGCCGAATTGGCAAACCTTACTGGACTACCATTTGTTACTGCACCAAACAAGTTTGAAGCACTTGCTAGTAACGATGCCATGGTGTGGTTACATGGTGCACTTAACAACTATGCAGTATCATGCATGAAGATTGGTAATGATATGCGTATGTTGGGATCAGGTCCTCGTTGTGGATTGAATGAATTGTTACTTCCACAAAACGAACCTGGATCATCTATTATGCCTGGAAAGGTTAATCCAACACAGTGTGAGGCATTAACTATGGTATGTGCACAAGTCATGGGTAACCAAACCGCAGTAAGCGTAGCAGGCTCAAATGGTCACTTCCAGTTGAACGTATTCAAACCTATTATTTTGAGCAATGTACTACGTTCAATTCGCTTGTTGGGAGATGCAAGCAACAGCTTTGTTGATCACTGCTTGACTGGATTAGAAGTCAATGAGATTCAAGTACAAAAGTATGTACAAAACTCATTGATGTTGGTAACTGCATTGAACCCAAAGATTGGCTACGATAACGCTGCTAAAGTAGCCAAAAAGGCATACAAGGAGAATACATCATTGAAAGAAGCTGCAACAGAGTTAAAGTTGTTGACAAACGAAGAATTTGACCAATTGGTTAGACCAGAGTTGATGTTGGGTCCTGAAGAAGCAAAGAAAAAATAAAGATACAGGGTTCTTTCAATACTCATCTCGAGCTCAGCTATCTTCGAGAAAAGAGCTCTGCAAGAATCCACTATTACATACTTGGTAAGATAATTTGTGCACTTTTTACAAATAAGACAGCTACCAAACATGACTGGACGTTTGGAAGAGCACTCTTCCAAGACCCTACATATTCATGGATGTTATTTATTTATGAATCTGTACAACTATGCTACTAGCTATCATCATTGCTTGTCTGGTGCATGGTAAGTTCAAATGACATTTAATTTATTTTTCCCAGCTACACTAGCGCAGCTATTATGCGGGCAGACTCCAAAGCTGTATATTGTTGGATATGGAATAGACGCAGCACTTTCTACTAAAACTATTGGTGAGACATATATTACTAACATTCCAGGAAATGTTGTGCAGGTAGCATCCGGGACCGACTTTTTCGTTATCAGAAACGACCTGGGATCGCTGTATTCCTGGGGAGCAAATAATTTTGGACAATTGGGAGTGGATAATACATCTTTAGCAAGTGTATACGTTCCTACCGCAATTAACGTTTCGGTGACTACTTCTCTTATTACTCGCGTAAGATGTGGTCAATCTACATGTCTTGCATATACTCAAGCTAATGAACTCATTGGTTGGGGATACAACAGCTATGGTATGTGACTTGTTAATACTTAAATTGTAGGGACTATTGGAGATGGAACTAGTACATCGCGTTTCAAACCTGTTCTTTGTAACAAAGGCGCGCTTGGAACAAACACAATTTCCACGTTTGAAGTTGGATATACTCATGTAGTGGCGATTAACTCGTCTGGAATCGCATTTGCTTGGGGAAACAATGGATATGGGTCGTTGGGAGACGGCACGAATATCCGTATGTTTCGTATTACACACTAACTATTCAGAACGAAACTCTTCCGTGCTAGTACAAACAATCAGTGGCTACTTGTTAGGAAAGTCGATATCAAAACTCGCAGTCGGAGGCTATTTATCGTTTGTATTAACAACAGATCAAAAGTTATTCACGTGGGGAACGATGTCATACGTTGTTTCGGGAGTAACTTATTTTTTGGGAGCAGGAGATGGCGTGACGAGTGGAAAAAACACTCCATATGCAATTAACATGACTGTTTTTTCTGGTAAAACAATAGTAGATGTGAAAGCGTCTGCTAGTAATGCGTTGGTACTTACATCAGATGGTTCTGTGTTCAGTATGGGATACAATGGCAATCAAACAGTAAGAAAGAAAGCTTACTTTAACAACAATAGATTGGTGATGGAACAACAACCACAAGTGCGACTGCTTTTGTTGCCAGTGTACAGATTTCAAAACTCACAAGTCGATATAAAGAGACAGTAACCAGCATTCTTCAAGGAGAACACAATACAATTTTTGGAACGAACGCAACCAAGTTTTACATTTTTGGAGCAAATTCAAATTTTCAACTTCTTTCAGGTTCTCTTTCATTGGGAGGACAAAATATAGTGGCTGGAGAACCACAAGAAATATACATTCCTGGGAAAAAAGTCTCACAAGTTTCGATTGGTGCTGGATCCTACCCTTTTGTAAATATTCATTTCATAATGGATGGATGTGACTACTCGATACCAAATCAAACGCTTAATACGACAAGTCCTGTAGTATGTAAGACATCCCGGCTATATGGATCGGGAACAAATTCTTTTGGACAACTTGGAGATTCTACTACATCTGCCAAGAATGCGTTCACGAGTAGTGATGTAACAAATGTTTTAGCTGGAGACTACATACTGGACATCAAAGCGTCGTACCAGTTTTCTTTGGCGCTAACGTCCACTGGAGTACTATACAGTTGGGGAAACAATCTTAACGGTAAGATAATCTATATTGTATTTACATGAATAGGTAGTTTGGGTGATGGTACTTTGGTATCTAAAAGTTATCCGGTTCCAGTGAACAAATCGTTAGGTTTGAAGGGTAAAGTAGTACAAGCGATAGCCAGTGGTTATACTTCATCACTAGCATTAACTACCGACAATGTATTATGCGGCTTTGGACAGAATCAGTATGGTGTGATAGGAGATGGAACTACAACTGTACGATCGATTCCAGTAACAACTTGGAGAGGACAAATGGGCAACAAGACAATAAGCAAGTTAAAGATGGGACATCACCATGCAGTTGTACTCACAAGTGACGCGTACGTATTCACGTGGGGTATGAACGATTTTGGACAACTTGGTGATTCCACAGTGGGTAAGTAACACGATATTAGTACTAATATTCTAGTTTCTAGATACTACCCAATTTTGACGAATATTACTGGACCAATGACTGGCAAAACTGTGAAGAGTATCTACGCAGGTGGTCATATGACACTTATGCTTACAAGTGATAACAATTTATTTGCTATTGGGTCACTAGTACTAACGAATACACCTACGACTGCTATTGGTCCAGGTGACGGCACTAGTACTTACTCTATGTACCCAGTCAAAATTAGTACACCATTGGGATCTAAAACAATTACTGATGTTAGTGTTTCATTATCAAACGTTATTGCTCTTACCAGTGATGGAAGTTTGTACTCGTTTGGAGATCCAGGTACAAATACAGTACGTCACTATACAATTAACTAATATTCTTTAGAACGGTGATTATACTAGTTATATTAGATACTCGTTTGTTTCTAATACTATGGTGAGTAACTCGCTTGCTACAGGAGAAACAGTTGTTGGTGTGTTTCAAAATCCAACTTCAACAATCGTACAAACTAGTTTTGGAGCATATTACATCTATGGAGATCAATCGGCACAACAAGCAGGTATTGGTGTTCCAACAACATCTGCTAGTACTTTGCCTTTTGCAGTGGAGGTGTATGTACCTACTAAGAAAATAGCATTCATTAGCTCATCACAATCTCATAGTTTGATAATAACAGATGGTTGTGACTACAGTGATTCAGTAGCTAATAACACTATTGCAATCTCGTCGACAGGGAGTTCATGTATAAAGAGCAGTAAGCTCTATAGCGTTGGAAACAACGCTGCCTATCAACTAGGAGATGGAACAAATACGACTAAGTATTCTTTAGTTGCGTTGAATGATACTCTATTGAGTGGACTTATGGTAGCTGATTTTGCTTCAGGTCAGAATATCAATGTTCTTTTGACTACCACCGGTAAATTGTACTTATGGGGTTCAAACACAGATAGTAAGCTTACTACTAAAAAATTAACCATAATAGGTTTACTTGGTGACGGTTCTGCAACAACTAGCTATAAACAATACCCAACATTGCTCTCGGCAACCGCATTTAACAACAGGACAGTTCTTGCTATCACTATAGGAGCGACAGATATTTTAACGCTTACAAGTGATAATAATATTGTTGGATGGGGTTCTAACGCTTATGGACAACTAGGTGGTAAGCTTTAGGAGTTCGTAGCTAATCTTCAAAGATGGAACAAACGTTGCCCGAACAACACCAACCATAATCCCAAGAGCAGTTATTGGGTCGCGAGTAATATCTAATATTTATATGGGATCATACCACACTGTAGCTTTAACGACAGATAGTCGTATTTTTGCATGGGGATACAACGCTGGTGGACAGTTGGGAGATAACACTACAACATGTATGCAAATAATATCATTTTAACAATAGATCGCTATTTCACCGGCTACGTTTACACTGCAAGTGTTATGTCGGGTAAGAAGATCTCGCAAATATCCGTAGGACATCATATGAATCTTGTACTCTCGACAGGTATGTTGGATCTTAATAATATATAACAATTAGACAACAAACTATTCTACTGGGGAGTTTTTGCAGTAGACATAGTCGCAAACCGTGTACTACCAGTGTTAGCAGATATGACTGCATTCGGTTCCAAGACAGTAGCAACTATTTCTGCTCACTATAGTACAATGCAAGCACTCACTACCGATGGTACTCTTTTTGGCTTTGGTGATAACTCGAATCTTGTACTTGGTGATTATCCTGGTTTTGTTACCAAGTTTACTCAAAATACCAACATTACCAACTATTTGACTGCAGGAGAGACAATAAGTTTCATATCACAAGGAAGATATACAACGTATGCAAGCACTACAAAAAACAGAACGTTATGCTGGGGAGGTAACTCGTATGGTCAGTGTGGGACAGGTGCTGCTGTTAGTCCACTTGCTTTCCCATCAGAACTAGTTATTCCAAATGCAAAGATACAACGAGTTAGTGGACAGTTCTACACATCTATTGTACTTACTGATGGGTGTACATACTCTAACAAGACAAGCACTCTAAGCGTTCCAACGCTCAAGTGTAACGTACCAAACTATCTAGTTAGTTGGGGATCGAATAGCTACGGTCAATATGGAGGTAATCATATTTATTGTTTGTAACATTCTAGATAATACTACCGTTTTCACCTCGCAAAAGTCGCTGAATGGAACACATGTTACAGGAGCTTTGACTAGCCAAACAATAGTACATGTAAGAGGTGGTATTAGTCACTATGTGGCACTAACATCATCTGGTGTTCTTTACAGCTGGGGTAGAAACACAGAGTCACAACTTGGTGGTAAGTCAAACAAAAATAAGCTAACAAATAGATGGTACTGTAATCAGTAGAAGTGCTCCAGTCAACGTCTTACAAACACCTGCTTCGGCATTATACGGAAGAACAACAATGATGTTTGATTGTGGTCAAACACATTGCATAGCAATAACAAACGATAACATGCTAGTTGGATGGGGAGAAAACAAGTATGGATCAGTTGGTGTTGGTGATACTGTATCAAGAAATACACCATCGTTGTTATTGAAGGGTGTCATTGGAAGTCGTAACATATCCACCATCAAATGTGGACAATATAGTAATGTTGTAGTAGCAGATGGTAATCTGTTTACTTGGGGTTATAACTTTTATGGACAACTGGGTGATCAAACCACGAGTAAGCGTTCTATTTGTATTCTAACAATATAGTTGATAGATATGTACCGGTAAATGTGTACATGAATGGAGTATTATTGTCAAAGAACATCACAATGGTTGCTACTGGTGGAGCCTTAGTCATAGTTTTGACTGCTGACAATAAGCTTATATCTTGGGGTGCGTTGACGACTAATACAGGTACTGTAATAGGAGCAGGAGACGGAGCTACTTTGCAGAGAAGTACTCCAGTTAATATGGACATGACAGCGTTTGGAAGTAAAGCAGTTTCCAAGATTAGTACTGGAGCATACACTGCACAAGCATTAACAACTGATGGATCAGTATTCGGATTAGGAGATAATTCATACTTGATGGTTGGAGATGGTACCGTAACCAATAGACTCGTTTTTACTGCAAATACGATACTCCCTACTGCGCTATGGATTTCTGGTGAAACAGTTTCTGACATTACTCAAGCAGCAGTGAATTTTATCGTAACTACTAGCTCTGGTCGCACGTTGTGGATGGGAGAAAGCACTGATTATCAACTAGCAACTGCATTCGCTCCCAACGTATCAGCACCTATTGAACTGATGCGTTATACTACCAAAGTACAAATGATCGCTGCGTATAGCGGAGCAAACTCTAAAAATATTATGATACTAACAGATGGATGCAGCTACAACCTTACAAGTACACCAAAATCATTTAATGTAACTTGTAATGCGCAAAACACTGTCTATCAGTTTGGAACAGGGTATCCATCAAGTACCAAGTATCTACTACCAACAGTTGTAACTGGGTTTGTCAGTGAGACTATTGTAGATGTTATCATGGGTATGGGAGATGTACCAAGTGTTGCCGTTAAAGGTTTTGCTATGGCGTTATCAAAGACTGGAAAGCTCTTCAGTTGGGGTATAAATACATACGGTACTCTTGGTGATGGTACATCTACTACGAACGGTACTCCTCAAGACATTACAGCCATTACTACGTCACCACTGTACAAAAAGTACGTCAATATGGTCAGTTGCAAATACACTTCATGTAAGAGTTCTTTAATATTTGCTAATCTTTAGGCTTTGCTGTAACAAGCGATAACATCATGATTGGTTGGGGTTACTACATACGTGACACTTACGTGGACTATACTCCTGTTATTTTACCCCGTGGATACATTAGTAGTCGAACAATATCAAAGATCGCATCAGGATCGGGTACTCAGTATGTATTAACAAGTGATAATAACTTGTTTGCTTGGGGACATAATTTGTATGGAAGTTTAGGTGATGGTACAACAACTTCAACTGGATGTATGTCAATACTTATTGTACTAACAAATAGATCGTTTTCTTCCTAAAAATGTATTAGGATCAAGTTCAATAAGCGGTAAAACAATTACAGGTATTTATGCAGGAAACTATTTGTGTATTGCTATCGCATCAGGTTAGTATACTATCCATTTTCTAATTATTAGATGGTACATTACATTCATGGGGATTTTTGACGTTTAACGACGCAACTAATTCTGTTAACAGTTATGGTATTGGTAACGGTGGTACAACAGCCGTGTTATCTCCTACCGCTGTTACTCCTGCAACTGGAAAAACATTTGTTTCAGCATCTGTATCATACTATAACGCATTAGTACTGTCGACAGATGGTCTAGTTTATGGTTATGGAGATAACCTGTATGGAGAGGTAAGTTCACACTTTAGATCTAATCATCGTAGATTGGTGATGGAACGCTTGTAAGCAAGGCAACTTATACTCTAATGACAGCACATGCTGGTGCGTATCCAGCTACGCTTACTACAGAAACGACGAATGTGTTGACTGGAGTTGTAGCTGGTGATATGTTTAGCTTTATCAAGACAACAGGAGGTAGAATACTAAGTTTAGGAAACAACACCTTTGGTACTCTGGGTAACGGATTTTTCTCAACAGTTCCATTCCCTTCTCCAATGGAAGTAATGCTCTCTGGACAAAAGACTTTTGCCATTGCATCAGGAGGATCATTTAGCGTACTCGTTACTGATGCATGTAATTACACTATCAACACTACAACAGTTAATCGTACTGGAAGTATCTTATGCCCAGGTAGTCCACCAAAGCTCTATGGTGTTGGTAGTAATAATGTAGGACAGCTGGGTGGATCTACAGGTAACATTACATATACGTACGTGCCTGTACCTGTTGACATGACTGGACCAATTAATGGTCAACATGTTGTTGAGGTCAAGTCCGGTTTAGGCTACACTATAGCCGTTACTAGTACAGGAAAATTATTTGGTTGGGGTAACAATACTGCAGGCACTCTTGGTGACAACTCTGTAACAAATAGATTTGCTCCCGTTGCCTTGTACGATACTTACCCTTCGGCACTCAACCAAAAGTTTATTAATACCATCGCATGTGGTTCTACTTGGTGTCATGCACTTAGTAGCACTAATGACCTCATCTATTGGGGAAGTCTCTGTAGAAGTAAGTGTTTTCAGTTTAAACTAACGAATCAGCCACTGGTACCGTTGATATGAATTTGTATGGAGATACGCCAATAACTACAATACCTACTTTAATGCCTAGAGGAACTATGGGTAGTAGACAAATCGTACAGATTGCAATGGGAGCTCATCACGCACTAGCATGGACTTCTGACAATAGAATCTATTCGTGGGGTTTCAACAACCAACTTCAACTTGGAGATGGTACAACAAACACTGCTCATCGTTTATACCCTGCTCTGATTTCCATGTCACAAATAAGTTCAAAAACTATTACTCAAATCGCAGCTGGTGGATATTTCTCAATGGAGTTGAACGGTGATAACACAATATACAGTTGGGGTGTACTGATGACAAGTGATCAAACAACAGTGTGCTGCTCTGGAGATAACTCTAACGTTGCTCGTAATGTTCCTACTGCCATGACGGCGACTGCTTATAGTAGCAAAACTATTACTGCTATTAGTGCCAGCTATATGAATGCTATGGCTTTAGCAACAGATGGAACTATATTTGTAGTAGGAGATAACACAAACTACCAGACAGGCGATGGTTCCACTACTACCACAACGAGAAAGACATTGATTTTGTCATCGTTACCAGCAACTGTGACTATGAATACTACGTTGAATGAAAAGTATACATCAATTTGGCAAGGATATGGATTTTCCGTTGCTCGAACGAGTATTGGAAGATTTCAACTCTGGGGTGATATGTCATGGGGTCAGTGTGGTGCAGGTGTTAGTTATGATGTAGACAATACCTATTTGTGCCAACTGTACCTGTTCCAGAAGAACATTTCATCTGTATTCTTTTCTACAAACAATGGTCAAAGTGGCAATAACAACTTTTACATACTTGGTACAGATGGCTGTAACTATCCTGTACCACAGATCACTCGCTCATTTGCTACAAACTGTAACACTACTGCATATGCGTGGGGATCAAACACTTTGGGACAGCTTGCCGATCGATCATTCACATCAAGACTGTCGCCTATAACTCCATTCAATTCAAGCTTAGACTTTAACGGAGAAACACTAGTTGAAGTCAAATTCGGCGCAACTTTTGCAGTGGGACTCACAAATGCATACAAAATATACTCATGGGGACAATCAAACTCGAGTGCCTATTTGGGAAATCAACTAGGATCAAATCAAAACTTTCCTTCACTCGTTAAAACACCTCTAGGGTACTCTATAGTTTCCGTTACATGCACATTATACAGTTGTATAGCGTTAGCAACAGATAATTCCATGATTGGATGGGGATCTACTAGCAACGGTGAACTAGGAGCAACTGGTTCAAATTGGTATCTACCTGCTTTAATAACAAGAGGAAAGATTGGACATAGAGTTATCACCAAGTTAGAATCAGGAATGTCACACTATACAGCGTTGACACTTGATAACAAATTATTTTCATGGGGAGATAACTACCTTGGAAAGTGTGGAACAAACTCTTTAGATCCTACGTCATACAAAACACCATGGAATGTTTATCAAGGTGGAAATTTAAATGGAAAAACAGTTAGTGATCTGAGTGTAGGTGGAGCTCAATCCATGGTATACACAGCCGATGGAAATATTTATGTTTGGGGTTATTTGCTCGTCATAGCAGGAAGTACACCAACTGTACAAGGTCCAGGAGATGGAAGTGGTACAGGTACAGATAGAGCAAAAATGGCACCTGTTTCTGCTAGTCCAGCGTTTTCAACTTGGAACAAGATATATGCTACCATGAGAGCAGGACTATATGATTCTATGATTTTAACAACAGATGGTTCTATCTATATGGCAGGTGATGACACATATCAAGCAGTACGTAGTATTTACTTTTTTAACATTCTAGTGTGATGGAGTTACCAACAACAAAGTATATGTTTTATGCTCTATACTCTCGCTCGCTTCACTTGATTCTGGTGAGATAATAGCTGATGTACAACAGAGTGTACGCTTCCAAATGTACATTTCTAACAAGGGCAAAATACTTACAGTTGGAGATAACTCCTACAATGGACTTGGTTTAGGTGTTGATAGCACGAAACTTGCATCAATAACTGGAGTTACTCACCAAGTGATAACACCAAAACAAATTGTTAGTATTTCCACTTCGGGAGATGCTACAAATCCATCAACAATTGCATTGAGCAATGGATGTCCTATGCCTACTGTCACACAAGCATTCTCTGCGTTCACATGTAACAAAACGACTGAGGTTTATCAGTTCACTGCAAACGGTTTAATCTCATTCAATGTTAGTTTTGTTGATGGTTACGTTGTAGACGTACAATCAGGATATCTGTTATCTAATACTGGTAAGCTATACACTGTTACCGGTACTCAAGTTCTTAAACCTGCTACTACATCTGGAACGTTTGTTGATGTAGCCTGTGGAGTAACATACAACCAAGCAGAGTCATGTTTAGCTTTGCTAACTGGTACGTTATTTATGATTACTAACATGTAGATAACACAATCATATCATGGGGCTCTAATACCTTTGGACAACTAGGAGGTATAGATAATATTTTATTCTTACACTGTAGATGGTACAACAACTGATAGATCAACACCAGTAGCAGTGATCAAATCAGCAATGGGAAACAAAGCTATAACATTCCAAAGTATAAGTGCACATGCAATGGTGACTACACAAGATGGTGTTGTATACTCGTGGGGTTTGAATGATTATGGACAACTAGGTGATGGCACGACTATTAACAAATATATCCCAATGTTGATTATATCCTCTGTGATGCTTGCCAAAACTATTGTTAAAACAGTTAGTGGAGTACACAACTCTTTGGCATTAACCAGTGATAACATATTATTCTCATGGGGAGGAATATACTCTGATAGTAAGCATGATTGGCTTTTGAGTGGTGATGGCACATCTACTCTGAGGAAAACACCTATACAGATTACTCTGGCAGGATCTAAACTCGTACAAGATATAGCAGCAACGAGCAGGGTCATAACCATAGTTTGTACCGATGGTACTATTTATTATGTTTCAGATAACTCGGATCGTGTTGCAGTATGTTATTTAATAATTTTACTAATAACTAGTTCCCTACCTTGGGAGGAACTATTTGGGATGCACCCACTCAATATACATTGTTTACTCCGTTGACTACCTACCCAACAATAACAGAAACTATAACTGGAGTTTTTGCATTATATGATACTACCGTATTCACAACAAGTCTTGGAACTAGGCTATTAGGATATGGCGACTCGACACTAGGACAGTTAGGTATCGTAAATGCTACATCATGGGTAGGACCTGTAGCGATTGGTATAAACGGCAGAAAACTAGCATCAGTATCAAGTAATCCTGCTAGAAATCTACTTTTAACCACTGGATGCTCGTATGACACAACTACTACAGTAACACCATTTGGGTGTACCGTGAATAATACTATTTATGGTTTAGGAGATAATACTACACTACCAAAAGATATCGTGAGTATATCGTCAGGAACGTCAAACTCTGTAGCCATTACAAAAACTGGCAAGATGTATGCCTGGGGAACGAACTCGGCTGGCCAACTTGGAGACGGAACTACTACATACAGATCGTCACCAGTATATGTAAGCACCTCTTCACTAGGGAAATTGTTTGTTGATGTCAAATGTGGATTACAAGCATGTCTAGCACTTACCACAGATAACCTATTGTATAGTTGGGGTGCTAGCAATGGAATTACGGCTACTGCAGGTTCTCTTGTACCAACAAGAATAGGGTTAGGAGCACTAGGAAACGCTGTTATTAGTTCATTCAAAGTTGGACTTTTGCATGCAGTTATTTTGACCACTGAGCCAAAAGTCTACGTGTTTGGAGATAATTCATACAACTCTCTAGGTGATGGTACTACAGTAGACAAGTATTATCCAATACCACTAAGCGGTGTAAATGGGTATGTGACTACTATTATCGGAGCAGGAGGATACAATGGATTATCATACAGTAGTGGTGTGATTTATCATTGGGGAAAATTAATTCAATCAAGCTCTGCAAAGAATATAATACATTCAACGCCAACATCAATAGGCACTGTTTACTCTGGAACTCTGATTGATTTTGCATGCACGTAAGTGACTTGTTAAAAATCTAACAAAACAGGAAATATAGCATTCTATTCTTGTATTCTGATGGAACGATATTTGGTTTAGGAGACAATGCAAACCAAATATTAGATAATACTGTTGCTGCTACAACATGGAAAACTACAGCTGCTTCTTTAATGTCAAGCTTTTCCGGAGTTCTATACTCTGATGAGAAAGTAACTGCTTTGAAATTAGGACTTTCAGCGGCATATGCAAGAACGAACAAGAGTCGTCTATTGGTTTGGGGAGCCAACAATGTTGGCCAGCTAGGACTTTCAAATGGTGGCATTACTGTGACTACACCAACTGAACTATACATTGGTGGCACCAATATCATCACCTCTTTCTCTGCTTCGGCAGATTCTAACGTTGCATATGTTGGATTAGGAGGCTGTAATGAAACTTTAGTGCTCTCGTCACCACTCGTACCAAGTGGATGTTGCCACAAGTTCAATCCTGCTAGTACTGTTACACCTATTATATATAATGTTAGCACGCCGTGCTGTACTATGCCCACTTTGGCTGAAACTATATCATATGTGTATCTAACGACTACAACAACACCAATGCCTACTACAATATTACCTACTGGTACACCTTCACCAACTAGTACAACTATGCAAACTACAGCTGTCCCAACTACCGTAGCTTCAACTACCGCTTCACCTGCTACAACTTCAGTCGCTCCAACTACTACAAGTAGTACACCTCCGCTAACTCCTACACCCACTGTAATTTCGGTTTCACCATCAACGGTCCCAACGAGTACTACAGCTAGTACAACGGATACACTTACACCAACACCCACTAGTAATACTTTATCTTCTTCAACTACCTCTGGTCCAACAGATAATATTAGTACATCTACTACACCAACAGCTTCTCCTACGACCACGCAGTCATCAACGACAAGTATAGCTACAACAACACCACCTGTAGTCACAGATTCATCAACTACTACAACTGCAACAGTTGCGTATTCTACAACACAAGAGTCAGTAATAATTACAACTCCTACCCCTACTAGTACAGTAGCGGCTGAAACTAATTCAACCCCAACGACACTTGTTCCAACCGAGGCAACAACGACACCTGCTCCAACTTATGATGCACCAGTCATGCCTTCTACAGTAGAGACTCCAACAAGTACACCAACAGATATTGATACAACCACTATAACTCCTACTATCTATCAAGTATCAAGTAGTTCTCAGGCTACGATAACAGATACACCAAGTACTACTGCAACTGATATACCACAAGCAACTGCTACGGTAGAACCAACATATACAGAAACCACTAACGTACCAAGTATGGAGGTAACCACTACTGTTGAAGCAACCACCACAGAAATTCCTACACCATCTGCTACTACAACTGCAGAACCAACCACTACTGCGGAAGCAACTACACCAAGCACTACAGAGTCGGCAACAACTTCCTCTGAAACAACCACAGTTGAGCCAACAACAGTAGCTGAAACCACAACTGCTGAACCAACTACTACAGTGGAGACTACCATCACAGTTAAGCCAACTACAGCTACACCAACACCAATGGAGACTACTGAGGCACCAAATACAACTGTAGAACCAACTACCACCGCTGCTGATACAAGTAGTGACGTACCAACAACTACTACCGAAGCAACTACAGAGGTACCAACTACTGCAGAAGACATTACTACAATTGCTGATACTACTGTAGAATCAACCACTACAGCTGAACCAACAACCACAACCGAAGGTACAACTGCAGAATCAACAACAACAGTTGCAGCTACAACTCAAGTGCCAACAACAACCACTCCAACACCAACTGAGACTTCAACTGGGGCATCCACTACCACAACAGAAGTACCAACAACTACCACGGTTGAGTCAACATCAACAAGTGAGGACACAACAAATGCAGCTACTACAGCTGAACCAAACACCACTGTTGAGATAACTACAACTGCAGAAAACACTCCTACACCTGCTCCAACTACAACCTCCGTTGATACTACAACTGTTGAGCCAGCTACCACTTCAGAAGCTACAACAACTGAAGTACCAACTACGACTACAGAAGCAACAACTAGCGAACCAAATACCACAACTGCTGAAACTAGCACTGCTGAACCAACAACTACTCTTCAAGATACAACTGTTGAGCCAACTACTACTGCTGAAGCTACCACCGTTGCTGATACAACTAGTAACGTACCAACAACTACCGAAGTAACTACTGAGGTACCAACTACTGCAGACACAACTACAATTGCTGATACTACTGTAGAACCTACCACTACAGCCGAGCCAACAACTACAACTGCAGAACCTACCACAACACTTGAACAAACAACCACTGAGGAACCAACAACTGTTGAAGCCACAGCAGCAACACCAACCACTGCGGAAACTACAACAGAAGCAGCGACAACTAATGCTGAGCCAACTACAACACAAGTAGCAACTACCAGTGCGTCAACCACATATGAAGCCACTACCATTGAGCCAAATACTACCAGTGTAACCACTACTGTCGAGTCAGGCACAACTACTACCGCTGTTGATACAACTACCGATGCACCAACAACTGCCACACCAACACCAGCTGATACTACAACAGACACACCAACTACTACATCTGAAGCATCTACTACTGTTGAAACTACAACCACAGCAGAATCAACTACCACAACGACCACTACAGCTGACACAACAGAAGTATCAACGACTGATTCTCCAACTGATGAACCAAGTACAACTACTGAAGCGTCAAGCACAACTATACCAACAGATGTACCAACTTCAACCCCTGTTGAAACGACCACTGCAGAACCAACAACATCAGTTGAAGCAACTACCAATGCAGATCCAACTACATCTGAATCCGTAACGTCCACTGTAGAGCTAACTACTACTGTCTATACTCAGACATCTACAATTGAAGCAACAACTATACCAACTTTTGAAACTACGACTGAAGCTCCTACCAGTACTGTAGAAGGAACCACTACTGATGCAGCAACCACAATGGAGCCATCGACTGCTGAGGAAACAACCACAACTACACCTACTACAACAGACATAGTAACTCCAACACCATCTGATGAACCTACAACTACTTTGGAAGAAACAACCACTGCAGAGTCAACAACTGAGTCTACCACTACCTATGTACCAGAAACCACTGCCGCTAATACGAACACAACTGTTGAGGCTACTTCCATTGAACCAATTACAACAGATGCTGTTACCACAAGTGAGCTAACAACAACTATTGAAGCCACAACTGTAGAGTCAAGTAACAGTGAGGCTCCAACTAGCACTGCTGAACTAACTACTGTCGCTGCCACCACAACATCTGATTCAACAACAACTGAGGTACCAACACCAACCCCAACTGCAGAGCCAAGTATGACTGCTGATGTAACTTCTGCGGAACCAACAACCATAGTCACTGATACCACAATTGAAGCGTCAACTACTACACCAGCTGATACTACAACTGCAGAAGCAACAACTGTAATACCTACAACAACATCTGAACTCACCACAACTGCTGAATCAACAACTGAAATACCAACTACTGCAGAAATCAATACGACAGAAGCAGCAACTACCAGTACTACTGCTGAGGCAATAACTACTGCCACACCAACATCAGCTGACACAACCACTGTTGAAGCAACCACAACAATGGATCCAGCTACAACTGGTGAAGCAGCGACTACTTCTGTTCCAACTGCAACTGACGCACCAACAACTACAAGTGAAGGTCAATCAACAAACTCTGCCACTACTGTAGGACCAACACCAACGCCATCAGAAACTTCAACTGAGGTACCGGCCTCAACAAGTGAAGAAACAACCACTGCAGCACCAAATACTGAAGCCTCAACAACTTCACCAACTAATACTTCCGCTGAGACTACCACTACAGTAGAATCCACTACAACTTTTGAGCAGACAACAACAGCAGAAGCTACTACTACCGTTGAAGCGGAAACTACTGCAGCACCAACTACCACAGATGCACCAACCACTGCTGAAGGTACCGCTACTGCACCAGTTACTATGTCAGAATCTGTAACAACTGCAGCTGACACTACCACTGCCGCTCCAGGAACTACTATCGCTGATACAACTGCTGCAGACACAACCACATCTGCTCCAACTATGATAACTGAAGTGCTAACCACAACTGTCGAAACAGGTACAACTAGTGCACCAACTACCGCCACACCAACTCCAATGAGTACAACGACTGCTGAACCAGCCACTATTGATGCAACCATAACAATGGAACCAACTACAACTACTACTTTTGATCCAGAAACCACTGCAGTTGATACCACTACCTCTCTAGTAACTACTGCTGATACTACAACTGCTGCAGACACAACAACATCTACTCCAGGTAATACGTCAGAATCTGAAACCACTACTGCAGTTGATAATACTATCACAACTCCAGGTACAACTTTCGCTGGTTCCGCTACTTATACTCCAACAAGCACAATCGAACCAATCACTGAAACACCTACACCAACGCCAACCTTGACTGGCCCTACAAATACAGAAGCAACTACAGAAATAGCTACGGAGACACAAGCGCCTGCTACTTATGTACCTACAACTGTTGAAGCCAGTACCACCGTCGCACAAACAAGCACCAGCGAAACATCTTCAACTATTAACCCTTCAGCCACTGCTGATCCAACAGCGTATAACGCCACAGAATCTGCCACAGCACCTGCTGGTACAACTATAGAACCCACTCCTACACCTGTAGTTACTACAATAATTTCTGAAACCGCTGCAGCTGAAGTCACGACGCAAGTAACAAGCTCCTTGGACAGTACAACTGCAGAGCCAACACAAACGGCACAAACCAATCCTTCTTTAACACCAACCTTTGTGGAAACTATAAATAACGCTCCAAGCACTGTTGAATTAACTACTGCTACTCCAACTGAGACGCCTACAACAACTCCTGAGGGAGCAACAACAGTAGTGCCAACAACAAAGCCAATGGAAAATACTACTGCAACCACAAGCGAGCTAACTACAACAGAAATGGGAACAACAACTGCTGAGCCAATAACTGTTGAGCCAAATACAACGGCAACAGTAACTAGCACTGATGTGCCAACTACTAATGCTGAAGCAAATACTACTAGTGAAGTCACTATAGCCGAAGAAACTACAACAGTGGATCCCACAACTGCTACTCCTACACCAGCTGAAACCACGACCGAGATGCCTATAACCACTGTTGAACCAACAACAACAGTTGCAGTAGTAACCACTGTCGAGCAGACCACAACTATTGAGGCAACAACTACTGCAGAACTAACAGCAACCCATACTAATATGGATACTACAACTGCTGAAGCAACTAAAACTAGTGAGCCAACTATAACAGCATCAGTTACGACTACTGTTAATCCAACAACTGTAGAGGTTAACACAACAACAGAACCAGTTACTACCGTTGAGCCTACTACATCAACACCAACACCAGCTGAAACGACAAGCGAGTTGCAAACTACAACAACTAGTGAGCCAACTACTACTGAAGTGCAAACAACGACAATGAAGGCTACCACACCAACACCTGCTGAAACCACAACTGAGGCGCCTGCTTCTACACAAATGGCATCTACCGCAGAAGCAATCACAACAGTAGAGCCCACCACTACAACCAATCTCACAGAGCAGGCTACCATAACTGAACCAAATACAATGCTGGAGACTAACACGTCTGAGCCAACCACTTTAGATACTACTACTGCAGTACCAACAACAACTACCACTCCGACTATACCTTACACCTCAACAACCGCTATCAGTTCCACACCGACTCCTACTCCTACATCAACTGCTACTCCCTCTACTAGCGTCACACCCACACCCATTATAACAACACCAACCGCCATGAACGAAGAAACGACTACTTTTGCACCAACAACAAGTACATCCATCACAACTACAGCAGCGACGACCACTACAACTGGAAGCTCTACATCAACAGCAGCAATCACATTCATCCCATCAACAACATCTGTTCCATCTGATACAGCAACTATTACAGCAACAAACGCTGTTCTGAACACGACTAGTATGTCGGAATCCACTCTATCGCCAACTGCTACTCCATTCTATCCTCAAGTTGGCACCACATGGAATTTTAACAATAATGGTAATGGAGTACATGGAATACTCGTATCATATGCTACCATGAATGCTACTGGTCGTATAGTGGTAAATTGTGAAGATTATTTCAAGGCTGTAAATAATCCAGGGTTTGGAATTGGACCAGTATGCTACTTGACAAGGGGTATTATTCCAACATATCCAGAATACAACTTTAAGATTATGTTTGGTTCCAATCCAACGCTACCTATTAATGGAACTATCTATGTTGAAGAAAGCAGCTATAGTGCATCAACTGGTACTCTTGCTATCACTGCTGCTGCTCCATTTTCGCCTATGGCTCCCAAAGTATCAATTGTAGGACCACAGTCTGTAGGAACATGTGAAACTGAAGTAATACTTGATGGATCAAGATCTCCAACCAGTGATGGCCGCCTGTTGTTGTACTCATGGACTGTCAACGACACAACTCTGATGAGTAGCAATCAAATATCATTCAAACGTAATATTTTAACAATTCCTACAAGCTTGATGGAATTCAAGACCTATATGTTCACACTAAACGTCACCAACTTTATGTGTGTCTCTGCTATTGCTAACCATATACTAGTTCGCTCTGATACCCAAGCACCAACTATCACTGCAGCTGGAGGTACTTTATTAACTTGGAGACGAGCTGCAGTTAACACAATCTATGTAACAGCAACAAATTGTGGTTCTGGATCGCTGAAATACAAGTGGACTGTCATTTCACCACCCACCTTTACCCTTGGACAAGCAGACACTAACAGGTATATTTCGTTTGATGCCAAGACGCTACCAACTATTGAAACTACGTATATATTCCAAGTAGCTGTAACAGGTACAGGTGAAACAACCTCTACACAACAATTCTCTGCAACTGTACAGTTTGATCCACTGTCAGTCATCATTGTAGGTGGTGATCATGCTATAGCATCTAATGAAAATGCCTTATCGTTGACTACTAAGGTTCTAGATCCTGAGTGTATCGATGCAACTAATGATGTATACACATGGTCATGTAGTAATACTGCTAATGCGTGCCCTGTAGACCTAGTGATGTATTTGGCAACTAGCCCTGTTAATGTGGTCTATGAACCTGCTTTGGATCCTGGTGTTTATATATTCACCCTCAACTTTACTCGTGGATCAAGAGCAAGTTCTACTTCTGTAACGATAACTGTTGTTTCAACAAGTGTTCCAATTGTATCTATCACTACACCTGTTAATAGCAAGTATGCTAAATCGGCCAAGATTCAAGCTACTGCTACAGTGTCGTACACGTATCCTTTGACAAACACTTGGACTGTGACGGATACTGATGCAAACGTAGTACTCGATCTTGCTGCGTACAAAATCATACAAATAGAAACGGCAACAACATTTTCTGTAGTCATTTATCCCAATACATTGAGCGAAGGGATTACATATGAATTGAAGGCCACATCAGCTGATGGAATAGTATCAACAAGTGCATCTGTGTGTTTCACTATCAATAGATCTCCAATTAGAGGCATCTGTGATATTAGCTCAATATCAGGTGATAACACTGCTGGACAACTATTTATTGCCTCATGTTTGAGTTGGACATCACCAGATGGTAATGCGTTGACATATTCGTTTGCGGTTGATTCTGGAAACTCTATGGGTGAAATGACAGTAGTACCTGCACAGCCATCCAACAAAGTAACCATGTATCTACCACCAGGTAATTACCCAGGAAATACAACAATATTGTATGTCACCGTAGCTGATAGTTATGGTAGTTCAACAACTGCAGAGTACAATGTGACTGTATCACCGGCTCCAGTGATTGATGCAAATTCTGATATATTTGCTGCAATTACTAGTGACATTGCAAGTCTATACACTTTGTCTCAAGAGCAAGCACTACAAAAGACTACTTTAATTGTTGCTGAATTACCTATTCCAAAGACTGGTACCTGTGACGCTGGACTTGTTTGTCAAAACAATGGTATTTGTGAAACTGATGGAACTTGTACCTGCGCTACTGGTTTCTCCGGAACAGATTGTAGTTTAACAACAACTCAACTCGCATCTGTAACATCTGCGAAAGAGAGTGTAATTGCAGCTATGGCTACTGCATCGTTTAGTATGCCATACTCGCTAGAAACAGCGCTACAACAAGTTGCAGCCATTGCTGCTCTAACGTCTGATCCAAGTACAACTTCATCAGTAACAGAAACACTCGCTCTCACCATTATTCAAAACATTTTCAACTCTGAAAATTTACCAACAGGCTCTGCTTTAAAATTCATCATGCGAGTAGTCGGAAAGATCTCTCTAAATACTTTCAAGAACAAGTCTATTGGACGTCGTATACAAAAAGATGACCAAAAGTCTGTATCAGATTTGATAATGACTATACTTGCTAAAGCGCTGCGTATATTGACAAGTTCCAACTTGGAAGGAGAACCTACAAGTACAATCCAAGTTGATGAGTTTACATTATCTGCTCAACGTCAATCATTGAACAAACTAAATGCACAGCTTGTGTATGCACTACCTTCATCCATAGGAGCAGCTACATTTACGATGAGTAACTCTGTAGGAAATGAGTCTATTGTTTTGGATTCGCCAGTACGCACGCTTACTAGTGGTGATAAGATTGATATCAGAATGATGGTATTCGTTGGAAATCCATTTGCATGGGCTAACAATGCTGGTAACCTAACCAGCAGTGTTGTTTGGATGGCATTGGCCACTGCAGAAGAGGTTCCTATACAAGTCTACAATATTACAAAACCAATAACTATTACTATACCTGGAAAGTACAACGATAAAACCAATGGACGAAAAGCAGCGTGCGTGTATTGGAACAATGCTACCTTTACTTGGGAATCTGATGGATGTTCACTAACAAGTATTTCGGCAACACAAGCGACTTGCTTATGCAATCACTTGACACTATTCTCTGTACATAATGTATACTCTGCAGAACAACCACTATCCTCTTTCACATTGGATTTATTACCAAACTCTATACCATTGATTGTTTGTGCTGGAGTGTCCATATGCTATACCATCATGTTTATCATTGCTTTGATCCTAAACTACAAAGTAGATTCAAAGTACAAGAATACAAACACATTGAATGATGGTGGATGGCGAATCATGATTGATACTATTAGTGGTAATCACTTGTGGATTAGTACAATATTTATGCCAATTCGTGGATCCAACTATACTCGTCCACAACGCATTACGTCACTATTTGCACACATTCTAGGGATACTCATGCTCAATGCCATACTCTATGCAACAAATATTCAAAATATGCTTGTCAATGGGTTCATCAGTGCTCTACTTGGGTTAATAGTTCCTAATATACTTGGATGGTTGTTCAGTCATATACGTGTAGTTGCACCAACAAAACTAGTCAAGTTTGAAGATTTTGATAATATTCAAGCTGTTGACTTTGAAGATGCTCATGAGATACAATCTGTAGATGCACAAGTAAACACATATAGTATAACTGAAGAACCACAACCAGAACAAATGTTCACAAAACGAAATTCGCTAGAAACTCCTCCAGTAGAAAAGAAAAAATCATCAACAGCTATCAAGATAGAATCACGTGAAGCGGCTCGTGTAGAAAAAGCTAAAGCTCGTGCCAATCAAATTGCTGAATTCGAAAAGCGAGTACCTATCAACATTCAATTCTCACACATGTTTGAATTAATTAACGACAAGTTGGATAGTATGTTTGATACCGTGGAAGCAGCATTAGACTGTAAAGGTATACCAGTAGGTACAGTGATCACCTCTATTATTGGATTAGTGCTATACTATGTATGTACTGCAGCAATCGTACTTCCTATCATATTTACAATGCAACATGTATGGCCCATGTACTTGACAGATTTATGGTTCTATTTGGCTACTATCTATTTGATACTAGTTATTGAATTCATGTACTTTGGGCATAAGCGAGACCAATGGAACAAGTGGGCACAATGGCATGTTTCAAAAGTTGTTATAGTACTCTATTCAATAGCTATACTACTTGTTATCATTGTTAGTGCTGGAATACTAAGTGCAGGTTTAGGTACAAAGATTTGGACAATCTATGATGGTCTAGGTCATATTCTCACAGCAACATGTGCTGGTATTGTGTTACTCATTATCCTAAGTATCCACTTGATTGTATATATTTCAATGAGACCAAAACAAAAATCAAAGAAAATGTTAATACATTTCGTGAACAAGTTTGAACTACCATCATGGACTGTGTACATTGTGTACGTTTTGGCGTATATCTACATGATAGCTGTCATGGCTGTAACTATTGCTCTAGGCTATACACGCTTCAATTTAGACATAGGCATTGCCTGGTTAGTGAGTAGCGCAATTGCTATTGGATTTGATGTCATGGTATTCAGAGTTGTTGGAATGTTAGCTCTTGGATTATTTGCTCCAAAACTAAGCGAACTTATCAAACTGTTGTGCTTTAGAGATCCAGATAAAGAAACTGCACAACGAGCCTCTACCACAGATGCGCTAACGATTATCGACGTCATGAACGACGAGAAAAATGTACAATAAAATGTTGAAACGTTTTTAAAATGAAGCTTCTACAGACTTCTTGGCCACTAGTTTGAGTGTAAATGATCTTTCTTCTCCCTTGTAGAAGGTACTTGGCATAACAGTATAGGAACCTGCTTTCAATTCTAGTGACGCAACAGATATCTTGAAAAAGTTCCAAGATTTAGACTTCCACATTGCTTCACCTTGAATTTGATTTCCATTAACATGAGCACTATTGAAAATGTGCATTCCTACACCACTGAGCTTCTTTTCTTTCTCCTCTTGAGTCAAAACGATTTGAATTGCTCCATCCTGTTTCAATGTAAATTTGAATTTAGGATTGAGTTTCCAAGAGTTTGGATCGTTAGGACATCCACCTGCGTTCTCTCCTTTCCATTCACTATGAATGATCGAGGTGTTATATTTACCCTCAATACTTGATAGTTGAACGAGTGCATCAGGATAAAGATCACGACGATAGGTTAATTTGAGCTTGTATGGTCGAGAAACATCGGGTTGGAAGGTACATGGTATAATGACCAATGGCTTGTCTGCACTGATACTAAACGAACTAGCTACTTCGGCAATACTAGTAAACTTGGGTGCCTCTTGAGCTTTAACAAACTCGAATACTGGTGCATTGGCATCCAATGCGTTTGCTTGAGCAACATAGTAGCTAATATGTGTGGGTTGAGTGTTACCATCAATAACTTGCTCAAGTGCTAGTGATATGTTCATATCTTGGTTAGCCTTTAGAACATATTGAGGGTTCTCTACCCATCTAGCAGTGTTCATACATCCACCAGCGTTTTGATTAGCTATCCATTCTCCACTAACAATGTGGCTAGAATAACAATCACCTTCTGAAGGCATAGCTGTAATTGTGAATGGTTTGTTCTCAACAAACACACGAAGTGTAAAACTAGATAACAAGTCTGGATGATATGTACTTGGTACAATAACATAGATTCCTGCATCTAGTTTAGCATCAACGGCTACTTCTCTCGAGTACTCGAATTTACTCTTCAATACGAGAGTGTCTGGGTCGCATGTAAAGATACGATCTGATTGATGTGGATTCTGATTGTTATATTTACCCTTGTGTTTTAACATGTGGAATCCAATAGGGAATGATTCATCCTTGTCATCTCCATAGTATCTAAAATCAAATTGCATCAAAGATACAACTACGTTTGATGGTTCGTGTAAATGGAATATGAATTGTGGATTATGTTTGGATCTAGCAGTGTTGGAGCTAAATACTCCACCAGCTGTTTCTCTAGTCCAAGCACCTTTACGTAATGCACAGTTCCAATTACGTTGAAATAGTGAGCTAGATAGTACACTATCAAATTCTAGAGTAAAATCGTTCCCTTGCTCAGCGGCGATTCGTTTCTTTGCCAAATAGTTCTCATATGGATCATTGAATACTCGTACACAATCGATGTTGGTCCAATTCTTACAAAAATCATCATAGTTCATGTAGAATTCACCATCATCTCCAAATGTAACGTTTAACGCCTTTTTGATTTCTTCTGTCCATTGTGGAGCATCGTCACTCCATGCGCCTTTCCATTCTCCATATGACCATGGGTTTCTGATTTTAATCAACTTTTCACCAAACACTTCGGAACATGAAATGATGGCATAAGCATGACCAGCTAATAATCCAGTGTTTCCAAACTCTGTTTCTGATTTTCCATTTTGATTGGATACTCCTAGTAAATAACTACCAGAACTAGTCTTCTTTTTCAAATCGTTCCACAATGTCAAATCGTTGGCATTAGTAGGAGCTACTTTGATGGCAGTTGCTACACCGCCAGTCAAATCAACCAAAGCGTCATTGATGAACCCACACATTAATTCACCATAGGCACCCATTAGTTTAGCGTATGCCTTTTCGAATAGTGGTACCCACAATTCATTCAAATCAGAACATCTACCGAATACTGGTAAACCATTTTCGTCACATGGTAGTCTATCGTCAATCGTCACGTTAACCCATTGACCTTCTTTGAAAAATCGAAAAACATATTTTCCACGTGTTTTGGCATTACGTGGCATAGATACGATACAATGATCTAGAATATCTTGTCTAGCACCTAGAATGCATAGAGCAGAGATAAACCAACAATTACCCAATTTGCCTTGTCTAACATCACCTGCAGAACCACCATCTACAAACATGGCTGGACTAGCACCCATCTGGTGTGGTCTTAACCACTGTGTAATGTGACGTGCACCTTGTGGTACATGTTTTTCATCACGCCACACACTGGACATGTCTGCAGGGAACTCGTCATCACAGAACCACTCTTCTTCATCATCTAGTTTTGGCTTAATGTTGAAAAAGTCATATTCTGGTTCTGCAATAACATAGTCATCAGGGTTGAAGGTCATTTTAATCGTAAACTGGTTGTTAATCAACCGTAGTTGACACTAGTCAATGTGGAGCACCGTTTGTGGAATATCTTTGACTATGGAACTAGAAAAAGCAACAGATGGAGTAACACATCCATACTTGTTCACTTGACCTGCTAATACACGTAATGTACACAATAGTGATGCTTCAGCAGTAAAAGTATAACCTTCTGATGTTTTCAAGTGTCCAGTGACAGTGTTCTTGTCATCTTTAACAAAACCAATGATACGTGTACCTCTATGGTCATTTCTAAAAGTCTTGTTGGGACCAGCTGGCATAAATCGTTCAACTAGTTTGTTGACACCAGTGACGAACAATGGAATCTTGAATAATAAAATCAATATCCATTGTACGATAATAGTATTAATGATCCAAATAACGAGTGGTGGTAAATGTTTTGGTGTAGTGAATAATATTGTTACGTTGGGTACACCAGTACTATGATATGCTAAAATAATTAGATATTGTTAAGATCATACCTGTTGAAATATCTCCCCATGGTACTGACACTGCTGCTTTATCCTTTTTATCACCAGGGTAACGAACAAATTTGTTTGTATGGAATTTGGTAGTAGTTACCAGCTTACCACCACGTCTAACAACTTCTGGTTTGGCCGCACCTAATATCATACTCTTTGTAGTGCCTCTCGAAAGTTGTGAATTACCAAAGTCTAGACACATTTCCAATTCGTTTGGTTTCTTTCCATGCTTCTTTTCAAACTCTTCAGTGAGTGATTTTGCCAAACAATCCGATGGCACAATATCAAACCCAACACCAGACATGACAACGATTTGTTTGTCTTGTGCTCGTTTGTTCATACTATTGTTTGCCAACGAGTACTCGAATACACCAATTTCACCAGTGATATCCAAATAGTTAACACCAGTGTTAACACACGCATCGATCATTGGTTTTCCAGTTATTTCGAATGGTCCTGCACAGTGTAGTACAGCAGATACGTTCAACTTTTTTAATTCCGACTCCAAACTATCATCTAACGGGAATGCAGCAGTTTTGTCAAAGTGATACTTTTTCGCAACATCTAATACTTTGGATTTATCTCTACCACCAAGAATACACAAGTCTTGTAGTTTTAACTCTTCAATTAATTGTGCCGTTAGTTCTCCCTATCAAATGTTACATTATGATGACCGGACGTACTGTGTAACCATAACATCCATAGATTAAGAACAACTTGTTCTGTTGTTTTGCAGTCTCTGCTAATTTGAGTACAGTTTTCAAATAGTGTTCACGTGTTGTCATGTTTTTGAAATAGAACCGAGTTGGCTCAACCTAGCTCTACGCTAATGGATGACAAATACAATGAACCTTTGCCATTTGATACAGCACTCCATCAAGCATGTTTAAAAGGTGCACTAGATCATGTACAACGTATCATTGAAGCAGGAAAAGATGTCAATGGAATAGTTCCCTATCTACGTTATTTACCCAAGTCTAAACTATCGATACAAAACATTCCTCACATCGATCTTATGAATGCATCTCCTCTTCACGCTGCTACATTGACAGGTCATTTTGATATTGTACAATATTTGATTTCGCACGAAGCACTTGTTAATACACGTACAAAGTATCAACAAATATCAGACCTTTTAAATGAAAAGATGAAACACGCTACACCACTTCATTTGGCCATACGATTTCAACGACAAGATATTGCCGAATATTTATTAGAAAATGGGGCAAACCCAACAATGCTCGCTAGTTATCGATATTATGATGAGCAGGTGTCTATAAAATATAGTGGTTTGAATGCATTACATTGTTCTTGCATATGGAATTGTCCCAAGATTCGAGATTTTTTGTTACGCACTCACGGATCACTAGCACAACAAGTTACAAATCAAAACAAGTCATACCGAGAATTATTATCAGATAGGATTTGTCAAGATCGGTAACAAATATTCTTGGTCAACTAAAGTCAAATATAAAGTACCAACGAGTAAAAAAAATAATGTGACAGTTTAAAGAGGTTGCTTAATAGCTCAATTCGATCAAGTAGTCAGCCAACTTTTCGATGGTGGTGGCGGCAGATCCTGGTTGGACACCTTCTCCATAAACACCAATAATGATGGCTTGGGTGGTCTTGACAGCGCAGAAGCCGCCCTTTCCTAATTTCCCATATATGCTTCTCTCATCAGCCTGGGTCGGTGTTAGTGATCTACATAAATTATATTTCGACATACCTTGACAACGAGGTACTTTTGTCCAGCAATGTGTGGTGCGTTAGTTCTGACGCTGTTTGGGTCCTTGAAACCGTTGGCCAAAGCAAGGATTTCACCTTGTTGGACATTGAATCCTGGGGTTGCTGCCCAGACTCCACCGGCTTGACCGACGATGGCTCCTTGAGTGAAGTTCTTGGTTCCAACTAAGTTTTGGTCGACGTATGCTTGCCAGGACATTGTATGCTAGTGTTTGTTTTTGTTTGAGACTTTGCAGAGCTGCCAACTAAATTTAAAATGACGTGTCGATCTGAAATGGACAAATTCTTACCCACCAATCGATTTATCGCTGTCAACGCTTGTCCATCAGAATTACAATGGGTTCGTTCTAAACAAGCTGCATTGCTCACACTCTATTTGACAAGCGTTGACAGAGTGATGCCAACTCAAGCACTTTTCCATCAAACTAATGACAGGTGAGATATGAACCAAGACACACTCGAACCTCTACATGCGCTGACGTTTGTACTTACCTTTTAATTCGGTTTGGATGTGTTTGCCAAGCTGCACGCAAAAGTTTCATTGGTTGTACACTAAAATTTTACGTAAGATCATGACCAATGAAAAGGATATATAGAAATTTATACAAACAACGACAAGTTCTCTTGCAAGTAGGCCTTCACTGTTCTTCCCTTTTTGCCAGTTAGAATCTCATAGTCACCGTACACATTGCCATGTAGACCTTGCCGACTATCTTGCATGAGCTTGACGAGCATCCATCGAACAAGTTCTGGTAATCCGTTCAGCACGTTGTAGAATTGAACATCATCTATTGGAATGTACTGAACTTTCTTTCCAATAGCTTCGCCAATTATGTTAGCCCATTCAGTAGGGGTGTGACTCTCTGGACCAGACAATGTAAATGTCAAACTGTGGTACTTGCTTGGCTCACTGGTCAATAATACAGCCGCTGCATCAGCAATGTCTCGAATATCGACCGAGTTGTACCTGTAATCAGTGTTGTCACCAGCTCCTGGACGATACAAATGACCTTGTGCTTTAATTGTCGGAGCAGCATCCCTGATACCGACTTGATGGAAATATGTTGGACGAAGGAAAGAGAACGACACGTGAGTTGGCTCGAGGAGTTCTGCTATTTTGTCTTCAATTTGACCATGAGTGCGGGTTACATCGCCATGCGATGCGGTCGATGAAGCATTAATACACTTAACTTGACAACTTGTTTGAATGAAGTTTGGTTGCAGAGTTGTTGTACTATTGCCAATTCTTGTTGTTTTTGATTTGGGGATACTGCTGTTACCAAGAATAATCTTGTAACACCTGATAATGATTTTGTGTAAGAAGATGGATCGTCCAGATCTCCTTGAGTTACCTTTAAATTCTTTACATCTCCATATTGTTTCTTTGTCTTTTCGACATCACGAACGACTAATCGAACGTGGGCATCTAAAGCGAGAAGAGCGTCGGCAACTTTGGAGCCAACAGATCCTGTGGCTCCAGTAACGAGAATTACGTCAGACATTGAGGTGGTGCGGTATGTCGGTGAAATTATTTGGTTGAGCGAAAACAAGATCGCTTATCAAGGTAGGTAGAGTCCTAAAAATAAAGAGATTGAAAGACCATTTCAAATTTTAAAATGTGAAAGCAAAATTCAAATCGTAGCTGCCCATTGCAGTCGCATGTTAATCGGAATCGCCAAAGAACAGAAATGGACATAACTTTTTATACTACCTAGCGTTTCGTATTCCACTGTAGCTTCTATTTACGCTCCATTACTACCAATTACGCAAGAATCAATTTGATAGAGACGACCGTTGACAAGCCAGTACATCAACTTTCACCAGTGATCATCTTGTTGTTCTCTTCTTGTTGAGCGCCTCCTACTCGTTGAACGTTCATAACTTGACCATAGCTAAGATTAAATTTTCTTTTGTTCAAGTTAAGGAATGCAGCCTATTATCTTGGCCAAAAAGACAGTATAGATTGTAATCAAGTTTGAAAATCTAAAAATACAGTTAGTTTCGCTTTATTTGGATAAAAAGACGCTGACAGTGACTTGTGTGTTCAGTTTAGCGAATTCTTTAGAGGCCACACAACATCTTTCTTTTTCTCACAAGAAAAAAGCATCATAGTGCATGTCTGTAACTATAGAAGCTAAAACTAAAGATTCAAAACAGCAACCAGAAACTAAACAAATAGATCGATATGCGGAGATATCGAACTGCGTTAAAGATGTTTTGAACAACAAACTAGCGAATAACAATGCTTGGATGATGGCTCCATTCGACCCACTCCATAGGAAACTATCAGAAGAGATGGTTATTGAACAATTATATGACCATTGGACCGCCATAGACCGATACGAAAACAGTAGATGGTTTGGAAAGAGTATGTTTTTTTTAACTTCTATACTAACCCTTACAAGAAAAAGAAATAACAGTAGAACGAGTAGTTCGCGCATTCTACAAGGATGAATTTTTTGCGTCGTTTGCTCGTTGGTGTCGCATGTCTGGACAAAAGACGATACGTGCACATGGAATTTATGTTGGAACTGCAACGGACAAAAAAGATGGTGATTACACACTCATGGTTATAGACATGTTGATACGTAGTTGCATCTTTCGTTTGTTACCAGAAGCAGTTCGTAGTGAGAATGGTGTATCCAACATCTTCTTCCACACTGCTCGTTTGTTGATCGGTCAGTCAAACGGTTTAATAGACAACCAATTCAAACGCCTAAAATCACCAACAAGTGTAACAGCAGATACTACAGATCGTATTCACAAAGAGTATGCCTTCTTGTTTGATGGTGATGTTCGTTTCTTGTATGACTTGATGCGTCGTGTATCTTTCCAAAGAGGTATCGATCTCAAGTACTTTTTGACCAAGGACGACTTGAATGCCAACTGCCACTGTGGTCCATTCATCAAGTGTTTCATTACCAAGAAGGACTTGCGTGGTCCCAACGATAGACCGGCCTACTTGTTCCGCTTTGAAGCAGCCTTTATGAGCAACAAGTTGGGTTACGCTACCAATGACAAACAAATCTTGGAAGTGTTAGGAAAATGTAAAACTCGTGTAACAAGCAGTCCAGAGAATCAGTTGACAGCATACGCAGAAACTGACCAAGACAAAAAGTTACGTTTGAACTTTGCCGGCAAGTGGAAGACATACGTCGATCAAGTCGGTTATATTCCAGGTTATGCTGCCTTTATCAGCAACTATTGTATCACGACAGTGATTCAACTAGCCGTACTCGCTGCTACCCTATTCTTCTCAGATTGGGGTTTCATGACAACATTTGAAACCAATCCATACTTGTACCCAGCATTGTGTGGTATTCCATTGGCTTTGGCAGCACTATTCGTATTGATTGCTATTCCAGGTCGTTTAGCGACTTGGCCATGGCGTCACCCTCATTTCTTTAGTATACCTCGTCGTGATAGCAAGGTTCCACTTCGGTACTCGCTGACAATGTTGTGGTCCAATTTGATTAACATGTTCGTATGGTGTGTCGTATTTGGAGTACAATACTTTGTACTCAAGTATGCACTATTCACCGAATTACAAGATGCCACTAGTATTATTTTGAACTACAAGGGTGCGTTATCAGATGTCGATTTCATTTTGGCATTGGTATCGTTCGTATTGGCATGGGCACCAATCTTTTTGATTACCTTTACCGTTACACCCATTATCTTTTACGCATTGATTTGCATGATGAATACTAGTTCAGAATTCCTACAATACTGTTCACTAGAGTTGTTCTATAACAAGTACTCGAACAGTAAGCTATTGTTCTCATTCCACGTAAGTGGTTTCTGGAACTGTTTCACCATGGCATTGTATGGTATTCACAGTCGTCACTTGTTCAAGCGTCGTATGCGTGATGAACGTTCACTACGTTTCTTTGCCGAAAAGATGTTGAACACTACCTATCCAAGTAATGACAAGGACAAACAAGCTCTAGTCCGTCGCAAGTTTGCCGAGTTGTTCAATTTTATTGTACAAGATTTCTATGATGAATGTCTCATGAGTGCTGAAGAGAAGGAACAATTCTCATTCAAGATTGGTCAAGATAGTATCATTACCAAAGATCCACCAAAGAAACCAAAAAAGGTCAAGAAACAAAAAGAAAAGAAACAAGATAAGAAGCCAGAAATCGACAGCACTACTAGCAGCACTAGCGATAATAAGACTGAACCAAGTACTGCCGATGAGTCATCAGAAACTAACGATACTATTACCGTTGGATGGTTCGAACGTGACTTGTATCGTATCTACAACTTGAAACCAAAGAACCCAACTGCTACCTATCAATTAGTTCGATTCATCAACTACTTGTGGAATCCAACTGTACCACGTTTCACTAGTGTCGAACACATGCGTGCTACTCGTACTACTGTACCAGTATACAACGAAACAGTCATTGAGAGCTTTAAGAAGATCACTGATTGGGAAAACACCAACACCTCATTCTTGGAACATGTCATCAACAAACACACTGATGAATGGATCAACTTTAAGAACAAACCAAAGTATACCGACAAGGATCGTAAAAAGTTGAAGAGATTAGAAGAAGCAGTATTTGCCAAGAAGAAGGATATTCACTTGTCCATTTTGGATCGCAAAGAAGATGAACAACTACGTCTAGATGTACGTGTATGGGCTAGTAACCGTTTCCAATTCGTATGCAGAACAATCAAGGGTGCCAGCAAGGTCTACGACGGTCTTCGTTTCTTGTGCAAACTACAATCAGAGTTTGATGATCGCAAATTGGATGCCATCATGAAACGTAAATACAAGTTATACATTGGTGCTCAAGTATACAGCAAACGTGAAGAGTATCAACAATACTGTGAAGACTTTGATGTCATGCTCAACATGTATGGAAAGAAGGGTATGCACATGTGTTACCAACGCATCAAGAACAACCGTTGTGAAGCAGTCATGCGTACTAGTACAAACGTTGGTGATGATGTTACAGCCAAATCGATGGGTGATTTCATCATGGGACAAGGTAAACCATGCCATCAAGCCTTTTTATTGCAATTCTTCAACGGTACAGTCAACGAATGTGTTGATTGCAATCAAGATATGAACTTGTGTCAATCATTCTTTGTACCAGCAGTAGTTGATGAATTCAACAAGGATGTACGTGTCAAAATAGTAGGATTCAAAGAATACGTTACCACGATGCACTGGAGTGCAGCTGGCTTTGGTGCTGGTTACACTGAGAAGGTGTTCGGTAGTATTGTACAAAAGAGTTGGACCATGTTGGGAGTTCGTTTCCATTACGGTCATCCTGATTTCGTTCGTGGTTCAGGTGTATTCTATGAAACTGGTTTATCCAAACTAGATGTAGTCAGTGAAGATATCTTTTTGGGTATTGATAGCATGTTGGGTGGTGGTTTAGTCAAGTACATTGATTACTATGAAGTAGGAAAGGCTCGTGATGTTTGCATCGACACTACAAGTGCATTCCAAAGTAAGATTGCTGGTGGTGCTCGTCACGTATGCAACTCTCGTCAAATCCAAGAATTCATGACACCATTGTTCTACAATCCATTCAAACAATTATCCATCTATCAAACTACTATTGGTCACTACTTGACAGCCATTTTGGTCGTTGTCAGTTGCATCACATTGTCATTGGTTCGTGTTATCTTATCCATCATTGCCTTTGTCATGGCTAACCGTAGCGATGCTCAGTTCAAGCGTGTATACGATCAAGCAGATTCATTCTTTTGGATTCAACTTGGTGTTGTACTTTCCGTTCCAGGACTGTTCCAAGCACTTGTTGACACTGGTATTACTGGTCTAGTATCATACTTTGTTTACTTGAAGTTTTTGGTACAAACCGTATTCAGTGCATTCCATTTATTGAACACTGCATACTACTTTAACAAGTCATTCAACAATGTACCAACATATTTGGCCAGTGGTCGTACACCAGGTCTAACTCACAAGGACATTCGTACCGTATTCAACAACTACTACAAGACTCACTTCAGAACTGTACTGTTCCTGATCATTTGTTTGGTTGCTATTTTCGCTATGAGATTGTCATGGCAAGCACTACTCGTTAATGGTGTATTGATTTTGATTTGGATGTTCTCACCATTCTTGTTCAACCGTGGTAGCTTTAGTATTACTGTTGGTGAACATACATGGAAGATTTTGACACAAGAAGATTGGCACTTTGTACACAACTTTGGAGTACGTGCCATTTTCAAAAAGGAAAAGGTAGATATCGATCCAAAACTATTGAAACAACCACCATGCATTTTGAGACCATTCTTTGCTATTCGTCGTAAGACTAGGCATTTGATCACCTTTGTTAAGGGTGTCTATTGCTGGTTGTTGAACTATGTATATATTGGTATCTGTTTGACTGGTGTTCAATACATCAACATCCTACTATGGTTAGTACCAATCATCTTCCCATTCTGGGCACACAAGCCACGTGATGAATTCTATGAAGAACGTAAAAAGGATTTGTTACAATCCACCGTAACAGATTTGGAAGCATGGAGTGTTCAAATCACTGATGAAGAAGCTCGTATCAAGGGTGAAATCAAGAATATGGAAGGTCAAGTCAACAACTTGCGTAGCATGCAAAATGACTTGAAGATGCAATTGCAACAAAATAGTGCAGCCATCAAACACATTCAAGAAAATGGTGTATTCGGTGGACAAGGTATGGGTGAAGGTGCTATTGAAGGCATGGAAATGTCATTCGGTGATGGTGGACCACCACCACCACCTCCACCACCACCACCAATGATGGATATGGACGAATTCGCTCGTATGCAAAAAGAGAAGCGTGAAAAGGCTTTGGATATTCCACCAGAAATTTTACCAATTATCAAGGCTCAAGTTGGTGATAGTAAACTCAATCAAGCAACTGATGATGATTTGGCTGGTATGATGGGTAGTGAATTGGCTGACATGGTTATCAAATCGTTGAACATGGACTTTGCCAAGGTACTTCAAACCATCAAGGATAGTTTCGTCAAGTATGAAGACTTGTGGGCTAAACGTGAAGAAGAAGGCACTGAATTCCCAGAAATTGTTGAAATGATTGCTGATTTGCGTCAATTCTACAGAGAACTACCAAAGGGTGTTGATTTGCAAAAGTTGCGTGAAATCGTCAAGATGCAAAACTTGAAAGATTGGAACGAAGGTGATATTGCAGTCATTAACAAGATTGTTGGTTTCTGGGCACAAATTGAAGAAATCATGGTATTCGAAGGTGTCATTGACAAGGCCAGACAATCAATCCTCAAGATGGAAGATGCTATTCTTGCATATGGTGAAGCTAACCGTGCATCGAATCGTATGTCCAATGGTCGTGCTCGTTCTTTACGTCAAAACTTGGAAGATTTGCAGAGCAAGATTCCAACAGAGTATGACAGCATGTTAAGCAAGTATCGTGAAGTTACACAAGGTAACATTCCAGTCTTGTTGGGTCTACGTACCAACTTTAAGGACAAGTTTGACAAGTGGAACGGTCAATGGCGTCAAATGATTGGTGTGTTCCAATTCCGTTATGGTATGATCTATTTGCGTAGCAACTGTGTACTACACACCATCTTTGACGAATGGTACTTTGATGCCATTGTCAACAGACAAAAGAAATTGACTGTTTTACAACTCCGTAACGCTCGTACCAAGTGTGAAAAGGTCATTGGTGCATTCACTCAAACTCAAGCATTCTTCAAGAAGAACAAGGAAATGTTCGCTATGCATTTGGACAAGTTGGATATTGAAATCAAAGATTTCCCTGGATATGAAAATGTTGATGAAGAAGTTGTCAACTACATCAAGGGATTGTTCAAGGCTGACTTGTTTATGGAAACACGTGATGCATGGTTGGAGCACAATGAAATCTTGGGTGGTCAATTCAAACATTTGGGTACCTATGAAGAAGATGATGAAAACGCATCATGCAGTGTTGAACGTGAGCAAGAAGAACGTGATGATGAAGCTGAATGGTTATATGCCGAAGATGACTGGCATGCTGAAGACATTGCCAACCAGTTGAAACTAAAGAAGGAAGAAGAGGAGGCAATGAAACTACTCAAAGAAAAAGAACCAGAGAAACCAAAAGAAGAAGAAAAGAAAAAGAAAAAGAGACCAAAGAAAGAAGTCGTTGAGGAAGAAACCGAAGAAATTGAAATCAATGAAGACGATAAATAAAAACACGTCACTTTTTGTAAACGAACACGTGTTACTTGACACACTAATTTTTTCACAACAGTACTATGCGCTCGGTCGTTTTATTCGCGCTACTGTCGTTATATGTAGCTGTAGTCAACACTGCAGTAATTAGCATAGACTTTGGAACAGACACATTTAAGATCGGTATCGCAAAGAGTGGCGCTCCTATCGATCTCGTACTCAATGAACAAAGTAAGAGAAAAACAACCAACATGGTTGGGTTCAGAGGAGAAAATGAACGATATCTTGGTGAAAATGCACTCCAACAAGTATATTTTATTTTTAAAAATTAACACAACAAAGAGTCCACGTTTCCCAGACATGATGTTCAAACACTTGGATTTATTACTAGCAGAAACAGCTGATAGTCCCTCAGTTGAACGTTTAAAAGCAATTTACATACCTATGAAGGTCGAAGCAAACGAACGTGGCGGTGTCAACGTTGTATCACGCGATGGAAAATCCAAATACTGTGTTGAAGAGTTGTTGGGTATGATCTTTAAATACATTAAAGAACTCGCCAAGGAGAGTGCACGCAGTGTAGTTAATGACGTTGTTGTCACTGTAAGTATTTTTTATCATGACTAACGTTGTAGGTTCCAAGCTGGTATTCGCTACAAAAAAGACAAGCCATTATGGACGCAGCATCGATCGCAGAGTTGAAGGTTTTGACATTGTTGCATGAAAATACGGCAGCTGCTATTCAGTATGGTATTTCAAAACACAAAACCATGAAGGACACTATCAAGACTTCAGATCACATACTCGCACTGTTGGATTTTGGTCATTCACACTTGACTGCTTCCGTATACAATTATACTTTTGGAACTGCTTCACTTGGTCAGTTGGAACTAGTACAAATGGAATACGACTCACAACTTGGTGGTATCGATTTAGATATTGCTTTGGCAGAACATTTTGCTGATCACTTTGAAAAGCAATACAAGTTGAATGTCAGAAAGGAACCACGTGCCATGAACCGTTTGATTCAACAAGCCAGAAAGACAAAAGAAATTTTGAGTGCCAATGCAGAGACCTATGCTCAAGTAGAATCACTCATGGACGATCGTGACTTTAGACTATTAATGTCACGTGAAAAGTTACAAGAGCTAGCAGCACCATTGGCTGAACGCATCAAAAATGTTGTCACCAAGGCTTTGGCCAATGTTGAACGCATTGATGCTGTTGAGTTAATTGGAGGAGCTAATCGTGTTCCATTTGTACAACAAATTATCAAACAAGCTGTTGGAGGTGTCAATTTGGGTTTCTCATTGAACGCTGATGAAGCCATTTCATTGGGTGCTGCCTTCCATGCTGCCTCATTGGGATCATCTTTCCGTGTTAAAAAGTATGACATTGTGGATAGACATTATGGTGTTCAATTCAAGGTTGGTGAACAAACTCAAGTTTTTGAAAAGATTGCCAGAAGAGTCAGTACCAACATGACCATTGAACAAGATTTTGTTGTTGATGTATCGTACAACACACTACCACCCAACGTCAAACAAGCACAAATTTCCAAATATGAAATTTCCAATGTAACTGAAACTATGTCAGCATGGCCAAAAGAACAAGGAAAGCATAAAAGAGTAACACTATCACTTGGATTGAACCGTAGCGGAGCACCAACATGTGACGCTCAAGCAGTATTGGAAGAAACAATCACAGTTCGTGTACCCAAACCACAAAAGGTAAGTAATTTATTTGAATCCAACTCTCACCCTTTTTTTATCCATTTTAACTCAAGTTTGGGTTTAAATTGATATTGAAATATATTTATCAAATATATTCTACTTTGAAAAATGTAAGTTGTACACGACTAGTTTTATAACATTTTAGAAATTTGTACAGGTTGAGAATGATACAACAACTGAAGAGAAAACAGAAGAAGAAAAGTTTACTTATGAAAAGAGGAAAAAATATACAACTGTCAACTTGGTTGTTAAAGAAGTCAGTGCACTTGAACCTAAACCATTGACAACTGGTGAACGTGAAGAAGCACGTAAGAGACGTGTTCGTATTGAACAATTTGAACGATTGAAGAGAGATATTGCTGGACTACGTAACAAAATTGAAAGTGCAGTCTATGACGTTCGTTCCAATTTGTTAGAAGAAGAACAATACAAACCATACTACAAGAAGGAAGACAAGACTGGATTAGAAAAATTCGCAGATGAAGTTGATGAATGGTTGAGTGGTGAAAGTGATGATGTTACCAGTGAAAAGTACACTGCATTCAGTGACAAACATCAAGCATTGAAGAATTTGGTAGATCCCATCTATGAGAGATATCAAGAATCATCAAGAAGAGAAAAGGTTGTTGATAACTGTGAAAAAGTCTTCAACCAAACTCGTAGCATGTTGGAACAAATTACACGTAACAGTCCATGGGTACCAGAATTGGATGTTAACGAAGTACTTCAACAAGTACGCGATGTAGAAGCATGGGTACGTGAAACATTGGCCAAACAAGGGCGTACCGCACTATCTGAAGCACCAATTGCACTTGCCGAAGAGTACAAGGAGAAGTGTGCCAAACCATTATCAAACGCTGTCAAATTGTTCAAGACACCCAAGCCCAAAGTTGAAACAATCAAAGTAAACGAAACAACAACAGCAGAACCAAAGAATGAAACACAAGAAGAGGTTAAACAAGAAGAGGTCAAACCTGAACAACCAAAGGATGAACTATAAACTTTTATGTTATAATTGTGTAGTCAAATTTTAAAAAAGCAAATTCTGAAGGCTTTCTTTTTCTTTTTGCTTTTCTTTAATAATCTATGTTATTCACCATAATTCTTTAAAATGCTCTTTAATATTTGCTTTATTGTCAGTTATAAAAACCATAACAAGTGTCTTTAGTGTAATGTGTTTGAATACTGAAATTTCACAAACAAGTGCAGTTTAGTATCAAAAGCTTGTTTTGCTATTTATTATGTGTAGTTCATATAATTGAGAATGATATTCTAAGTTAGTCTTTTAAACTACATAAGATCTTTTCTACTCGTGATCTTTTTCAGCACATTGTAAGATGTAATTTACTTTACATTTATTTAAAAGTATACGAGAATGCAGTTTAGTGTACGTAGTTTATGAAGAAGTGAAGTGCACTCTTCGAGAAAAATGCACTGACTTTCATTTCAAACCAACTATGATTTTACACTTGACTCGTGGACTATTGGATTGTTGAGTGACGCAGGTGTTTGAATGCATAGCATGACAACATGTATGTGAAAATGGAGAGCACTCACCAACTGTTATATAGCACGATTCTTTATTGACATATACTGTAATTTGTCACATTACTTGCAAGTAAAGTATGATATACCTTAAGATCTCTTTCAGGAGAATGTAAATGTGCAGTTTAAATCATTTAGTTTCCTTCATGATAAATTATACATTCCATTTTCGAAATACTATTGCACCAAAATACAGGTGCATAATATTTTTATATGTCAAAATTATATATAAGAAGTGCACATAAAGGTACTTGTGATCTAACCTTTGCATGATTTTAGTTTGCTAGAGTACAGAAAAATATAATAAAGAATGACACCCTCATGACTACGACTTTGTTTTTTCTTGAATAATTAGTATATATTGACTGAATCGTTGTGAGTGCAGCTTAATTTTATCCGTAATTTATAACCAAATATGCATTTCAGTCAAGAATGTTATATATACATAAAATCGAGATATATGTAAGGGTTTATTCCTTGTTACTTCGCAACCTATCAAGGCTAACTGAAAGCTTAAATGATTGCTTGTTAATACACTTATACAATTCATGTTGCCATTTTTACGTGAAAGTAATTTAAACATGCGCGCATTAGAGAGTACAGCATTATTTAATTGTATAAAGTAAATCTCTTACAATGGTGCTTACACAATTTTCAGGCGAACGACGAAGACACACATTATAACTGGGGTATGCTATCCATTATCTTCAATCATTGATGGGCAGGCGAGATTTTTAACTGCACGTATAAATCTCCATTAATAGGCAATTCTTCTGTATAATTATGAAATATCAAAGTTAAACCATGTGCGGTTCAGAGAAATTCTATATTATCTCTGCAATTTGCTTCAAACTAAATATAATACGCTGAACTTAATTTTCATATGTAATTAAGCAGAATTTATTTCATAGAATAAACAATTCACTATGTGTATTTATAGATGAATATCTTTTTAAATCTTATTTAAGATCTTTTCTAACAGAAGAAATTTATATGAAATTATTCAAACTATTCCGCGAGGTTAGCGCAGTTTATTTAAAACAAATTAAACACACTATACTACATTTTAGTTTATTATTGAAAAAGATCTTAATGTAATGTGAATTTTTATATTTTTAATTTTATCTAGTTAATTATATTAAATTTAATATTTTATATCATTTAAAATTTTATAAAAAGAAAGAAGATAAAGCCAGTGTAACTATTTATAGAGATATAAATTCATTTTTTTAAAATTTTTTTTGTTAAATTAACTATTTTATTTTCTTATTAAAATTATTAATATATTTAATATATTTTAAAATAAATTAAATTGAAAAATTAAAAGAAAATATTTCTTTTAATATCTATATTAAAAAGAGTATAATTATTAAAATACATTATATTAAGATAAGTATTGAAATTATTTTTTGAAAAATGAAGAATATAATACAAATTAAATGCTTTTTATTAATGCAACATATTTGCAAGTTTAAGAAAGTTTAATATCATTAATATAACTAAGTTTTTATTATTTTACTTTAAAACATTACATAAAGTTTTTATGTTTAACACTATCTTAGTGCTATGCTGTAATTACTAAATGTTTTGTCTGTACTGTTAGTAAAATATTATTAACTTGTAAAAATATGAAAAAGAAGAACACCAAAGTGAAACATGAACCGCAAAAACAAGAAGCAACAAAACCGATGGTGAGGTCGTTTCACAAAGTCGCGCAACCAACAAGTGCACCTTCATCATGGGCAAATTTATTTGTCAAGGAAACACCTACTGTTGAAGAACCAACACCGATAACTGCACCAATTATTACAGCACCAACCGAGCTAAAAGAAGCAAAACGAGTTGTACAACAATACGATATGAACAAGTTGATATTCAAATACACACGCAGTGCCATGCAATCTCGTGGTCTAACGAATAGAAATAATTCGTGCTATATTAATGCCACACTACAGGCACTATTATACGTGCCATCGTTTTATCACTTGTTGATGAACTTGAACGACATGCAACTAGATCCTAATCAGTTCCCACTCACTCGGTTAATGATACGTTTCGTTAAAGAATTTGGTAAAACGACTACGTCTTTTTTACCAGAATATATTCTTGAACACATGATAAAACACAAACCAAAAACACTCAAGTTTGGTGACCAACACGATGCACAAGAGTTTTTGTTGTACATACTACAAACAATGCACGAAGAATTAAAACAAGAACACGAACAGGAACAAGAAGATGATTGGCAAGAAATTGTTTCAGGTAAAAAAAATACTGTGAATCAAGTACAATCGTTTGAATCCCCTATTAGCAGGTTGTTTGGTGGTTATATGAGATCACAAGTTAAAAAACGTAACAAACAGGGATCATTGACAAAACAACCATACTACATTATACACTTACCCATACATGATGGTATTGATACTGTTAGTGAATCGTTACATGAACTATGTGTACGTGAACTTGTTACAGATAGTAATTTGACAAAACAAATATCATTGGAGACTGTGCCACCTGTGTTAATTTTGCATTTGGAGAGATTTACTTATCATGATCAAACTATAAAAATAACGAGACACATCAAGTTTGAGCAAACACTTGTGCTGGATGGACAAATTGTACCATTTAGCAAAATACCTGAAAAAGACTATCGTAGGTATTTTGAACTTGTATCAGTAGTATGTCATCATGGGAACAAGGCAACAGGTGGACATTATACTGCGCATGTAAAAGCGAACAAGTGGGTACATATTGATGATACGTTGATAGAACAAGAAACAATATCTCAAGTATTGGATCAACAGGCATACATGTTGATATATCAAAAGAAGCACTAATCCATATTGGCTTTTTGTTTAATTTTCGCTATTCGTTTTAGTTGTTTCGTTTTTTGCTGCTTTCTTATTCGTTTAACATGTTCTCTTGCTGTTGCTGTTTGTTTTGCATCAGATGTAGCTGCTTGTATCTTTTGATTGTCCAATAGACTTGATGCTTGTTGTTGATCGTGTTGTGCATGAACAAAGCGTTGATGTTGAAAATCAATAGTGTTGTGGTCTATTAGTACATCATCATCGTTATCCAACTCTCCTCTTACTGAATTATTAGTATACATGCGAAAACGTACTCATTTTGTAATAGATTTCTGCTTTTTTCTCTAATGCGACACGTGAACTATCCCGTTGTTCTGATCGGAGTGTATTTAAATCGCGTTGTATTCTTTGTTCCACACCTTGATTTTTGCCACCCTATTTTGTTAAAAACGGTCGAAAATGCATACTATTGTTGAACGTTCTGTACGGGGTGCAGTACGTGTCTTCTTTGCTTGTGAATCATATAGTGCTGCTTTTAAATTGACCAATGTGTTCGTTGTTACACCTTCTATTCGTCTCGCTTTTCGTGGCAGAAAAGCACTCTCCGATAACCAGCCCAAACTCATTTAGTTGACCGTAGAACTGGAATACAATACCAGCAACTTCCAAATACATGGAAGAAGAGGTATTATCGTATGGTTCCAGTCTCTGGGTAGGCATTATTCATGTTATTAATCTTTAGGATCGCTTTACAGAAATCATTAACAAACTAACGCTGGGTAAAAGAAATGTAAAACAACTTGGCGCTCAATTTAAAGCTCAGCGTGAATTATGCGATAAGATAGGAGCGGGATTCTTAACAGCAAAAGTTGCAAGTGACAAAGACTTGTACGAATTCAATGGACCGAATGCAGTTTTTGTCAAGTTCTGTCACGACTATGGAAAAAAGCAAATTGATACTGGAAACTTGTTGGAAAAAGAATTCGCAAACAAAATATTTGTTATTAGGAAAGAATTATCTACTTGTATAAAGAAGGCAATCAAAGACGAAGCTAAACTGAAGGCAGACTACAAAAAAGTAAAATCCGATGTTGAGAAAGCGAAAAAGAAAGATACAGAAGACAAACAAAAGTGCGAGCAAGTTCACAAACAGCTAAGTAAAGCAACTGATGGCAAGAAAAGACAAGCTTTAGAGAAGGAAGCAGACGCTGCAGCTGAAAGGGCAAAAAAGTCTGAAAAAGAGTATGAAGCATCAGTGAAAGTATTGGAAACCCATCATTCTGAATATTATGCCAACATGTCTAAACTACTTAACCAGTTAGAGGCACAAGATTGTAAAAGAATCCAAACAATGCAATGGTTAATGTCCAGGTACAGCGTAGTGCAAATGGAGTTAGCGGCTGCACTGCTACAATCTGCAGAAAAAATGAAGGGATCGTATGACAATATTAACATGAAGAAAGAGACAGTATCATTTATCAAAGACTACCAAACAAATCAAACTATACCTCCTCCAGATGCGTTCGAACCATATCAGATGGACATCATTTCAAGAAGTAGACCAACAAGTATCAAAGTAGAAGAGCCCGCTCCATCTGCGCCAGTAGTAAACGATGAGAAACGAACAGCGTATCGTCAGAGTATGGTAGGACTAAGTACAGACATAACTCCAAACACAAAAGTATTAAGACGGGTAAAAGTATTATACGAGTTCGAACCACAGGCGACTGATGATTTACCATTAGCAATTGGATCTATCATTGATGTACTCGAAGTAACAGATGACGGATGGTGGATTGGTAGCCACAATGGCATTCAAGGATTCTTTCCATCTAACTTTGTTGAGACTTTGGAAGACGAAAATGAGCCAAAAGCAGGTCCTGAGAGTCCTCAACAAGAACCTCTATATGCCGTTGTCAAATTTGAATACACTGCCCAAGGGTCAGATGAATTATCAATTCAACCAGGAGAAAATTTGGAAATTCTTATCAAATCAGATGATGGTTGGTGGCATGCCAAAAACAAAGAAACAGGAAAGGTAGGATTAATTCCTGGAAACTATGTTGAAGAAATTCAATAAATTGTATTTATGCTAGTACGAATACCTCTACCTCATTCAACACCCACGTGTTCAAACTACCAGCCAATGACTTTTGTGCTTCATCTGATCTAAATCCACCTCTGAACGTAGAATAAGCATTACCGACATTTGTATGTCCACGCATCACTATATTGTTAACAATTGTTACATCACTTACTACTATTATCAATATAAATATCATAAGGATCAAAATAACTAATACCTCCACCACCAAACGTCGGTCCAAAACTCTCATGGTTGTATAGTGCTCTTTGTGGGTTCTTTACTTTCATCTTTCTTGTTCCATCATTGTATGGATTTACCAAACTAAAAATAAAAGTATCACTAGCAGCTTGCCAACAATTCTTTGATGTCCAATGTTGACTATTATATCCTCCAAATATATATCCTTCTGTTGTTCTACATACAACAATAGTGGGACCCTTATTGTCGCATAATTCATGGAATATTCTAGCCATAAATCCATCTCTTGTACCCTTGTACTGCATGATCCATTTCTTCTTTGTTGGTAAAGCCTGCCACTGTAACAGTGTTTGTTTGTGTTTTTCTGACAATATCGTACTATTATCAAACATGCCTGTTTTACTCTCACTAAATCCTTTACGTTTCTGTGCCCGTTTACTACCAATAGATCGATCAGGTGCAGACATGTGCCGATATGCCTCTAATAATAACCAATCAGGTAATAGTTGGAATGGTTCAACCATATCAGTTAGTTGATGACTATTCATTAGTGGATATCGAATCAATGGAATCAAATCACGTAATACTCTTCTTAATCGTAATTTGTCTTCTTCTGTTAATATTTCTGCTACACTAGCGATATCATCACATAGTGACATTCGTTTCGATTTGTAGTTGGGTGATATAAATTCACTAATCATGTTCATGTGTTTTGTTTGATCTGGATCAGTATCAATTTCTTGTCGCGTTACTAGTGCAAACAAGTTTGACATTTTTCTCTTATAGTTTGTTGGTGATTGTTTGATGATTTGATAATCTTCTTCATCTTCCGTTAGTTCATCAATGGTTACTTCATCACTTTGTACATCTGATAATTGTGGTTGTACAGGTACACTATCACGCTACAATGGTTAATATATGTTACATGTCATACCTTTCTTAACAATTCTATTTGTTCTTGATTGAGTTCTAGTTTCAAATCAGCACTATGCCGTTGTTTCTGTCGTTGTTGTTCTTCTTCTTGTCTATACATTTCTTGTACTTTAACTAAACCCCATCGTAACATGGCACGATAGACTTCGATTTCATCTACTGCTAAAAATTCACTATCTAGGAATTGGAATAGTGTATCCTTGCTAATGGTAACAAATAGTTCACTAGCTAATACTTCACGTGTATTGTGTTTGATAAACTCAAAACAACACTGTAATAGTTCTTCACTGTTGTACTTGTTTGCTAGATCTAGTAACTGTATAGCACAATCAACGTCAATATATTGTCTACAATGATGTTAGCAAAGATGAATATACGTACTTGACATGTTCGACGCACATTCTCTTAAGATCTAGTATTTGCATTTCATCGGCTGCTGCTAACACGTGTAGTGCATCCGCAGTTGTTGATCTTGATAAATGAACTCTACCACTGTATAAAAATCGTAACACTTTGAGAAATGTTTCTACGTCAACGTTTGGTTTCACCACAGTGTTTGAATTCATCTCTCGCATATGACTAGTCACGAACATTTGTTTAAAATAGACGGAGCGTTGGCATAGTATGACTTTGTGACCATATATTTTTGTTTTTTCTGGACCAACCTCAAACACGATATCTGATAACAAGTCGTTGTTGACCAAATCGTACATGTCACTGGAGAACCTGTTAACATCAGCGTATTCTACGGTATCGTGAAACAATGGATTATGAACGAGAATCTCATGAACACTGTCTCGTTGTGACATTGGTGGTGTTGCTACGAAGTTCTTTGTGACATTTGATAGCTTGTAATCAATACTCAACTTGACCAAGTACTCACACAAACATGTCTGAACAACGACCATCAGAACTACAAAAAGAAGAAAAGTTAGAGCACTGTTTAGAAAATGGACTACGAAAAACTACGATCGGTTTATTAGCAAGCACTCTACCAGCTTTAATTTTGTCACGTTCGTTGTTTGATCTTTTTAACAATGTATAGAACGTGCTTCTCTACGATTCGGTATTCTCGGACTCGGTGCTGGTATTGGTTTTGGAATGGCCTACACAGAATGTAGATTTTTATTCGAAAAGAATACCGCGTTACAGAATAGATACATTGCTACTGTACAACTAAAAGAGAAATAATATCATGGTAAAATTAATTGTTCATCGTCATAAATAGTCTTCAGTTTAAGATCGCCTTTGTATCGATATATTATTCGCAATTGTTTTTTTCCATGGTAGGGATCACCAAAACCAATCAATGAAGACTTTGTAACATGAGATGGTATCAATACTGTTGAATTCGATTCAATCAAAAAGCGAATAGGAATAGTAACATCATTGCACTGAGATGTATCTAACAATCCAAAATGAGCAACAATGATGACAAGTCCGTTTCGTTTTTTTTCTCGTAAGTGATGTATATTTGCAAGTTGTTCTAGTTCTTGTTGATCTTTGGGACATTTCTTAAGTGTTTTTGCTGTTCGCGTAATGTGTGGCCATGTTTCTGTTGCCGATGGTTCAGCCACTTGCCTAACAGGTCTATTGTTTAGAGTATGATAAACATACCATGCAAATAAGACCAACGAACAAACAACAAGAAAGCTCATTTGTAATAATGGAAAAACCGCGAGTATTAGAGGTACAAGATATTGAGCAAGTGAGTTATCTCGCCAAAATGTAACCACTTAGGTTGTCAACGATACTTTACGTAGGGAACAGACATATGATCCTCAGTGGGCTGGAAAATTAGTTGAACAAATTAATGAAAACTTGACAAAAAAGCTCTTTGCATATAATCGACCATACAAATACATTGTATCAACAATACTCGTAGAAAATAAAGGTGCTGGAGTTCATACATGTACTGCATGCGTATGGGACGACTTGGACGGAGCATCAACATACAAACTAGAATCAAAGGGCATATTATGTATTTGTCAAGTTTATGCTATAAGCATATAATAATTATTTACATTTTGTTACAGTAACCTTGCGCAGATTTCTATGTAACTGCTTTAGTTCTTTTTCTAGTTGTAGGTTTGCCAAGTGTCTTCGTTGTTGCATGGCTTCTTCTTCCCGTCTTATTCCCTCCATTAATAAGTCATCTAATGAATGTTAATTCTTTTTTCTTTAGCACTAACCCATTGACTCGCTAACAATAACAAAGGGGCTGTGATAGAGACTTGTACTAGCTTGCTGTGTAAGATATCGACTCACGTTCATTTGGGATTAGAGATTTGTGCTCAAAACTTTCTCCGCGTCGTGATGGTGTCATTTGTCACTCTCAAGACACTTTTGCTCCATGTGGGGCAAGTGCGGATTAAAAATTAATGATTATTTTTATCCTAAATTTTCAGTTGTTGTAAGCTAGTCAACTTATGACAAGCGTTAAATCAGCTGACACAACAGATACTAGCATTTGGGAGAGTTTGCTAGGTGTATCTGTTATAAATGGAACAGGTGTAACACAACCTGACTCGATAATAGTTCTCGGAGGAGCACATAATGGATCTAAAACGCTAGTTCGTGATTTAATAGCAATTGAAAAAAGCTATCACAAGCAACACGATAGTTATTGTATCGAATATACGTATCTACGAGCAGAAGAGATGATTGAAGACAAAGCGATAGGTGTTTGGCGATTGGAAGATCCCAGCTTGGCCTTACTCAATTTTATTCTTACTAAAGATAATATTGAGAACTCTATCATAATTTTACCTGTGGATATTAGTGACAAACCTGAATCTATAATAAGTGTAAGGGTAAATAAAATAGCTAACAGCAAGACAATATCTAAATGGTTAGAAGTGCTAGAATCGCATACACGCCACATACTAGCAGAAACTACTGAAGAGAAGACTCAACAGATTAAACTACGTACACAATCCGAAATAGATCTTGGCATACAAATAATAGTTGCACTGACAAAAGTAAGTACTTCAACTGTTTTGACTCCTAGACTGATTTAGCTGCAAAAGTAGCAGAAGATTACGCTTCGAAGAAAAGGATTCAAGATGAAAGATTTGCGGACGAGTACTTTCAAACAATATTATCAAGAATATGGCGACTATGTAATCGATATGGAGCATCAGTAATAGGAACTAGTACGTATAAAAAACTATCGACCCAAAAACTACGAGAATATATCTATCACGTTATGTATGGAACTTTATGTGATTCGTTAGAAGCTTCTACCAAAGCAGACAGCGTATTTATCCCATCAGGATCAGAACCAAAACTATTACAAGTAACCAAGTTACATTATCTAACCATTAGGAATCTAGCCATGTTGATTTTGAGCCTATATCTATAACTAATACATTGAATGATCCAGATCCCATACCAGTTAAAGATTACCAGCAATTCCTGCAACAAAAGATTAGAACCAACGCCAAGCCGCATCCACAACGAACTCTATCGATAACACAGTCTACTCCAAACCTTCAAAGTACACAATTAGGATTTTCAATACAAAGAAGAACCATTGCTCAAGACGATTCTGCAATATCTGACAAGTTTTCACCTAAAAACACACTTCCAGAACCCACAGATAACAGATTAAAACCTCCACTTGCAACAACACCAAGTACTCCCAATGTGGTTGATGCAGCCCATTTTTTCAACAAACTGTTAGGAAGATACAAGAATACAAGCGATACACCACAATAAATTTATTGTCTCGATATTTCAATAATCTTAAACAAAACACTCGGTAACGTTCCAATTTCTGCAGTTACAAATGCTTCTACTCCAAGTGACGATAAACTACCGCGTATAACGCCGCATGAAAATACAACATGGTTTTTGGCAGCATTCACTGTTTCATCAGTAGTGGTTGTCGATAAACGTGTTAAATAGAAGAATTTTGAATCGTGTAGTACATAGGTTCCTCTGTGATTTGTTTTTAAATTATCTACTTGTTTTTTAAAGCATTCCATCCAAAACTCTTTGCAAATAAATTTAATAATATCCAAGTTGTCTGAAAAACGTCCTCTATCGCGCGTTAACCTACCAAGTTAGTGACAGTACAAAAATAAACCTTTCTCCCAATCGCAGTCCTACTCTGTATCCCATATCTTCTATGACAGCGTAACCCTTTTCTTTGTGTTGATTATATTTCGATTCACTAGTAACATAGTCTACGATCTCTGCGTGTAAAAGTTCCAATGTAGAAGCAGCCACTTCTGTTCTCCCTTTGTTTGTTGACATCGTTAATTTGTAAGAAGACAACTAGGAAGATGGGTATTACTGCATCATCGGCAAGACCAGCTGTTGAAGTTACTACTGATAATGAAGTTGTGCCACCTGCCAACTCGGAGGCATATTTTTTAATGTTTGGTGGTCCTCCCATTACGGGCACACAATTCTTAGACCATAATGTATTTTATGTTCAAAGTCAAAGAGTAATTTGCGCTTCATTTACTAACAATAAGACCCAACAACAACCGCAAGCACCACCAGAATTTAAAGAAACAATTACGATACAAAACGATATAAACTGTTTAAAACGAACAATCAAACTCACGCCACAAGAAGAACAACGTTACTTGTTACAGTTTGAGTTTGACACACGTGTACCATGTGATATTTATGTTTACATTTTAGCCAACGAGTTCAAAGATAAAAAATATAACCGTATCATGTACGTAATCGCGATTATATTAACTTTTAGTGGCAAACAAGTACTAAATAGACAATCTTTCGGTTCAGGATCAGGTCAAACCTATTCTGATTCTTTTCATTTAAATTATCATGCTCATGAACTAGTCTATGACGATACAGATCCATTCAAATATCCATTGGTCATAGAGTTACGATCAGAAGAGGAAAAATATCAATATACATATTGTTCTTTTGCGCAAACAAATAATGGCATCGAGATAAAACCATTAAAACAAAAAATAACAGTTCAAGGACAGACATATGAACTTGCTGATATTTATGGTTTTGATAACAAGGAAGAAGAAGAAGCGCCTGAAGAAGATGCTGATGATTCTAAGTGTGTAGTTTGTATAACAGATCAAGCTGATACTGCTGTAATACCATGTAGACATATGTGTATGTGTTATGGATGTGCAAAGATTTTAAGACTACAAACAAACAAGTGTCCTATTTGTCGAACACAAATAGATAACTTGATTGTGGTGGCGAGCACTGAAACAGAGGTACCAATAGAAGAAGCTCAAGAACGAGTACATGATGAGATTATTGAGAAAAAAAAGGAAGAGACAGAACCTTTGGTGTAGCTTTTGTAAAATTGTGTTTAGAAAGATGTTTCTGCGTGTTTTAACGATTGGTATCGTTATTCTAGCAGCATACTTGTATCATGTTAGACAACAACAATTAACACTAAAACGAACAGTTTCTGCGAATAACGAAACCATCAGTTATGCAAAAGGACCACATCATGCGAATCTTACTTTTGTTTTGAGAGCTAATGAGACCAATGCTAGAGAGGTGAAGACTATATTTATGATTTCAGCAAAAGGGGATTGCGGGTCACATGTTGAACCAACAAAACGTCCTTGTACACCACGTAATATTTTTCATTTTATAACATTATAGCGTATCATTGGCACGAAAATCTAGTAGAACATTTCCATGTGGTACAAGGCCAGATGGCAGCCAAAGTAGATGGGGTTGTTAAAATTCTTAATGCAGGAGAAACTATTGATATCCCAGAGCTTATACACCATACATTCTGGCTAGTAGGTGATCAAGATATGGTTATTGAACAAAGTGTTACCTCTGATGTGGAACATATCAACGAATCGCACGATAACTATTTTGAAAATTTGTTTGGAGCCGTTAGAGATAATACTCACCCCATCGGATTGCTATACGTAATTGTTAACCATGACAACCATTTATCGGCGCCTAGATGGGTAGATTCGTTGTTGAAGGTGGTTGTTGATGCAATTGCACCTGTGTTAGGGTTCAAAACGCACTATCCAGAGTACACTACCAACTGTGATACAATTCCTGCCTGTAAGAGGTATTTATAAACTACTTTTTGATTTGCATAGACAGTCTATTTTCGAACCTCGCTTTGATGTTGCCAACACCATCTTGTTGACCTGCATTAACAGGTTCCATTACTTTTACACTAGCACGGTTTGTTACTTTATCTGTTTTTTTAACTCCCATAAGGTTATCTAGTATCGTCTGCTGTTGTTCGCATTTTATAGTCCATTCTTTGTGTTCATCTTCTTCAATTTGTAATAAATCTTCTAGTTCTCGAATTCTCTTCTCTTTTTCTTCACGTTCAAGTATTAACCTGTTAATCTCCACGTCTGTCATCGTTGTTTGCGAATCTTTTCCTGTCAAACATGTCAGTTGAATGCTTTATCATACACAGTGTCGATGGAGAGAACACATGCTGGTTCTCACACTTTTTCGAGTCCATAGTTAAAAAAGACGACAATAACAAACAAAAAGTGAACAAGTTAATATACAGAGTTTATCGCGATTATAAAATACAAACGTCAACAGTCGAGTATCACAATGAAATATCATATGAGGGTTATATTAAGGATCAAAATTGGTTCATCGTATACAAACAAGTTCAAGAGTACGTTTTACAGTCGATATTTACGATTAGCTTTTGTTTTACTATGGCATGCAAATTGGATTCAAACAGAGTATTAGCTTCTTACACGATGGGACAGTTAGTATATCAGATTTTATCAGCGATGAGTACATCTATGACACATTTTGATCCAAAAGAGGTACTCTACCGTACATCACTAACACAAACTAGTTTCTATTGTTACCAGAAAATATTTATACCATACTACACCAAGCCATTCCACATGGTACACTTGTATTGTGCGGTAACATGTCACAATTAGCTTCAATGGATCCAACGATGACAATACCCAAAAAGATCTAGGTATCTTTACTAGATTCCAAATACCACGTTTCAAGTGTACCTTTACCTTTTACTTGTATTGATCCTCTTGCCGTAAAATTAAATTGATTCTGTAATAGTCCATACAATGTTTGACTAACTTGTATTTTACCCTTTTCACAAGTAGTCATCATTCTACTCGCTACGTTTACTGCATCTCCAAATACATCATACAAGAACTTTGAACTTCCTAGTACACCTGCACAAAATCTTCCTGTATTCATTCCAATCTTTGTACCTGCGTCATCTCCTATATTTGCTAGTATCATGTCCGCATAGTCAAGTGCTTCGATTGCAAATTGAGCTAACAATTCACAATGTTGATCTGTTTCTGTATGAATAGCCAAATAGACAGTACCGAACGATTTTATCTTTTGGCACTTGTACTTGTCGCATAGTGCATCCAAATAGGTAAATACACGATTCAACATGGTAATTGTACTCTCACTATCTGTGTGTAATAAATGTCCTAGTCCATCTAGATTGATAAAACAAATAGTTCCTGACTGTATGACATCAAATACATTTTGTTCATGTTTCTCTAATCGTTTGACAATGGTTGCTGGTAGTGTACCATAGATAATCGCATCGTTCCTCTTATGTTCATTATTTGTTTCTACTATCTTTGTCTTGACTTGTTCATTTGTAATAAATGATAAATAGACTGATCTAGTGGTCATGTACCCTGATATACCATGTAGTACAGTATAGGTTATACCTGTAGCCAATGCAATGACTGCACTAAAGTAGTCTTGTAGCAGTGCTATTCGTAAACATACAGCTATTAGTGTAATCAGTACTGATAGTATGACACGTATAATGAGTGGTACTAGTACAAATCCATTCATCATATAAATACCCATGAGGAACTGTATCATGTAGAAACTACTCTTTACACCTGCAGTTATACCCACCAGTGATGATGAGAATGTACAACTAAATATGGATAGAAATAGTGTAAACGTCATGAGTACATCAATCATGTAATGTAATCGTCCCAGTGGTGTTAAAAAGATGATTGTAGCAATCATATAGAATGCACTAACAATCATCATCATAATGTAACCAGGGTCTAGTATCAGTGTAGGGTATGGTACAATTAACATGATTAAAAGTACAATACAAGTTATTGACTGTACTATGGCTAGTATACGATGGTTGGTAACGAGTTGTGGGTGTAGTGTTTGATATACTTGCAGGTTCTTACCCCATGTATTAAACAAGAGTAAAAACTTGTTTAGTTTATAAGGCTGAGTAACTGGTACTAGTAGTGGTACATTTGGTTGTATAGGTGATGATGGTGTAGATGGAAATGATCTAGGTACATCAAACTTGGGCATCACTGTACTGATAATCGGTGATGCTGGTCTAGTTGCTCGTAAGTACCCTGTATGCTCACCTAGTGGACTACCTAGTTCTTCTACCAACAAGTAACACTCTATGAGTTGATTATTCACTACTTGACTTGTATTCCGTAAGTATTGATATCGATAGTTTGTCAACTCAAATATCTCTTTACATACTTGTACACTACCACTTCTACTGGTACTTTCCAAATGATGAGCGATATCTACAGCTGGTCCAAAGCAATCAAAACTAATCTTATCATGACCTAGTACACATGCTGATAGTGATCCTGCTCCTATTCCTATTCTAATATTAAAATTCCAATGATGTTCATCGTTCAAGTGTCGTACAGCTGCAATCATACGAATACTCATTTCTATCATTTGTATGGCTTGGTTATCACCTGGTGTATACATTCCACCTACACATATATAGGCATCACCTACTGTTTTTACTTTTTCTAACATGGATTCTTGACAACATTGATCAAACTATTATTAGTACTTGTAGTAAAACATACCAGTGAAAAGTGTTGGTTTAGCATGTATATGATATCTTCTGCTTGTGTATTACTGCTATACTTTGTAAAGTTGACAATATCACTAAACAGTGCAGTAGCGTTTGGAAAATAGTCTATCAAATTGGGTAACGGGTTGATAGAATCTTGTATCAGACGATCTACAAACGATACGGGAAATATATTCTCTAGTGTTGCTCTTGACCGGTTTGTTACCACTTGTGCGATTTGTTTTTCAATTTCCAATTGTTTGGATATTCTAAACGAGTTACGAAAATATCGCTCTACGTTGATGGCTTGAGCTACACATACAATGTTTACTGCTATCATGATAGGTATAGCTAATGACATGCTCATAATCGTGTCGGTCATCAGATGGGAGTCCATATTGACGACAATAGCAGGAATACCATATCCTATTGTAATTATTGTTAGTGTGATTGTTTGTATGATGGCTATCATTAGACCGACATTGGTACGACTTGGCATAATAGCAAATACGACTACACTGATACTAATTGGAGCATCAGGATAGATCACACCACCAGTGTTGACGAGTATCAGTGCACCGAATTTCGCATTGGTGACAACGGTAAAGAGTGAAATGAATATAGTGAGTAGTATTTCGAATACCTTTGGGTGGGATTGTACACGTTTGAAAAATATAGCCACAGTGATGGGTATTCCAACTATTATAGGTAGTATTCTCGCGACTAGTTGTGTAGCCAAATCAATAACGTTTGGATGACCGAATACGTCTGATGGTGTAAATACTATCCAAAACAAAAGAGCCAAAATAAATGTAATCTTGAAGCGAACACTATGACGTTAGTTGAATGAATAATTGTACAGTTTTTGTCCATAATAATACACCATAAATTCTTGCTCCAGATTTGCATCACGAAACGTTTGAAACACTCCCTTTGTTCGAAGATCGGCATCATTTCCAGGTCTAGCAGTTGCAAATTGAGGAACTTCAAATATACTAGACCTCCTCGATCCTGGTGTTCCTGTAGACAATTGTCGTTGTGGAGAAATACTTGCAAAGTGTTTTGCCCTAAGCACAACATCTTCATCTTTGGAAACCCATGCTAGAGGAGATACAAGTCCATTCTCCATACGTGAGTTGTGTAGGGATAATTCATTGTGGTTGGAATACCATATATATTCGTAGGCTAGAGACTGAACATGTTTGCCTGAAATTTCAACTGTCAGAATTTACTACAAAAGTGTTTCATCTAGTGGCACGGAGAGAAGCTCAGGTACTTCTACAATCTCTTCTTCGACTACTTCTTGTTCAATTACATCATCTGCTCTCATTCTCTGTACATCATCATAACTCCACTTGAATACTTGCCATGGTACTATTACAATCACTGCAGTCCATTTCTCAAGTGAAGTTACACCCACTGATTTTGTTCTTGCCAAAGCACGCTCTGGCCATGCCATTCCCTTGACATATCTTGCATACGATGCGAAATGTTCAGTAACTTGTCCTTGTACACTATCAGTATATCTACTTTGTCTGATACCTCCCTCATTCAAGTAATTACTAGTTTCTTTTGCCAACTCTGTACCACATAGCAACCCATTGTTCAAGCTACGAAAGAATGGTACACCAAATGCAGCATCTCCAACCAAACAAAAATGAGTATTTTCTTCTCCTCTAATAAATGCTTGACTTGCATAGGCTGCAAGTTTTGTAGTTGTAATTTTGATACTATCAGGTACAACTTGTTCATTACAGTATAGCTTCTTTGCTTGTAACCATAGTTTGATCTTTGCTTGAACTTGTTCATTTACACGGAATTCATCACGTGGTAGGCATAGTGGATTTTTAAACGTCGCCTCTGATAGTGTTTCTAGAGTCTTTTCATCTACAAATAATCGTAGTGTAACAGGTGTAACTCCTTCCTTCTCTTTACCAACATGTTCTGTTGCAATACAACCCATAACTTTCATCGTTGGATATGCTTCAGTAACCATGTTAAATGGCCTAGTTGTACCACTCACTTCATATTTTACTTCTACTATAAACTGCAAGTATTCATAGTAACGCATTTGACCACCGAATACTCTTTTGCGAATCATGGAGTGACTTCCATCAGCCCCAATAACAACGGGAACAAACGGGAACATTTCTTCCAACTGTGTTCGTGTCTCCAAGAAACAATTCTTCTTGATGAGGATACCTAACTCTCCACATAGTGTAACGAGTCTTTGTTCAATATCGTTTGTGCGTATGTTGTTGTTTTCTGTGACATCCTTTGCTAACTGTTCAATAACTGGGTGATGTGCTGCTCCATATAGTGATTGTGGGTCTAGAGAGACAATGTGTCCGCGTTTGTATTCTGGGTGTTTTTCTACTATTATAATCTTTGTACTGGGTCTGTTGATTTTTATCTGTACCGCTGTCCACAAACCTACTGGGCCACCTCCAACAACTAACACATCTATCTCACGCTCTTCATCTACATTAATCGCAGATGGTCCTGTTCCTGTTAATTTGGCAAATGTGCCAAACAATAATGACTGGCCTTTGTTGAACTATCTATTGTTAGAGTAAGCATGAAGAGTACGGTGCGTAACATCTGTTCGAATTTAAAAGGTTCAAATTGCCAAGTTGGCCATCACCATTACAAACTAAACGATGCATCGCCGATCTTATCGTCTACTGTCGACACTACATCGCTCGTACCACGGTACGAATCAAACAAATCAAGCGAAGCGAAAGTACCGTGTTCTTTTGCCAGCAGTAGCAGTCGCTTTAATTTGGCAGTATCGGAATTGGCGAGCACAAAAACAACCTATTGAAATCTATCGATATGGCGACAACAAACGTATATCAGACATACTAGCAGCATGTCCTACACTAATGAACGAACCATTTCAACCTTCATTCTTTCTTACAAATACGCATGCGCAAACAGTATTTAATGCAGCAGGTCGAAAACTCATACAAGATGAAGATTTGTCAAAAATTAGAAAATGTTACACTTTTAAAGATGGTACGAGCGTCTATTTAGATTGGATCGATACCAATGCCACAAAAGACCCTCGAGCAACACTGTTTATTTTGCCAGGAGTTGTAAGCGGCACTAATGGTGTCGGTGTAAAGCATCTAGTAGCGCTAGCAGTAGAAAACGGATATCGATGTGTTGTATTCAACTATATGAGTGAACATGAAGAGCATAGAGACCACAAGTGCATTATACCAGGCGCAACGTGTCAAACTAAAGATTTGGCTACTATTCTACGCTGTGTAAGAAACGATATCGGTGAAAAGCATCCCATGATAGCAGTGGGATTCTCTTTGGGTGCTAACATTCTACTAAACTATTTGGGAGATGTAGTTGGTGATGCTAGTAAACCATTGTACAACCCTATGCCACTTTTACTAGAAGATAAAGAAGATTTCAAAATGATTCAGAGAAAGGACGAAGTTGAGATATTAGCTGATCATCCACATGCAGGACAGCCATATCATTGTGAATTCATGTCAGCCATTTGTATCGCAAATCCTTTCTCGTTGAATGTTGCAACTAGAAACTTGAAAAAGAATCGATTCCATAAGGTGATATACGATCTGACGTTCATACCACGGAGAAAGATATTATTTAGTAAGAACATTGATATCTTTGTACCTACAAGACAAGGAAACGATGTTCAAGTGATCAAGAAAGAACTATTACAAGAGTTACAGAACTGTGGATCAACAAGAGAAATGGATGAAAAGTTTACGTTACCATTGTATACACTCAAGTATGGTGGTAACTTGTCAATAGAAGAATTTTATAACCAAGAAAGTTGTAAGAATTGGGTACATCACGTAACGATACCTACGTTTTGTATCAATGCTAAAGATGATCCTATCTCACCTGCTACGATCATACCAGAGTTGTACAACAATGTAGTACAAGCAAAGAACGACAAGGTAGTGTTTGCAGTAACAAAAGGAGGTGGACATAGCGGATGGGTTGATAGAACTTTCCCATACTATGGTAACACGTGGATAGAACGAGTAACAATAGAAATAATAGACGCAATGTGTAATAAATTAAATCTTTAATTTTTTCTAACAAGAGAGTTTAATTCTCTTGTTGGTTTGTTCTTCTTCATCATCAAGGTCGGTATGTTTTCTCTTTAAATTACAGTGTGGGTACTCTGGCTGGTACTCTTCAGAGATTGGGACAATTTCCCAAATATCATTGTCAAGTAGTGGTTCATCTGGTTCGTAGTGGACGATAGTATGGTTGAATTCGTCTACTCGATAACAGAGAGCTACGCAGATTTCTAGCCATGATTCGTTAACAACAAAAATATCAGTTCTATCACCAAGTTCTTTGACTCGTTTTTTGTTGAGCACAACAACATGTGTGATCGGATTTACTGATCCATCTTTGCCTGTAAATGTCTCATAGCAAGTTGCTCCTAGCGCTTCTGCAATCAACCATTCTCTAGACATTCTTGGCTCAAAGTATCTGCACTGTAGACCACTAAAGTAGATGTGTACATCTTTGAGCACATTTCTCTTCATAATAGTTCGTACGTCTCGTTCAATGCCAGTAGCCTCAAAGAATCTAGTATGTATTTCTGTCAACATTTCAAAAGTAGCATCCAAATGAGCATCGTGTTCAAAAATAGTATCAAAGTCGGCTGTTAGTGGGCTTGGGCAAAAGTCCAGTACGCCCTCTTGGCTACCAAAGTGTTCTCTAAAGTAATCGTATGGACTGATTTGTATCAATTGTGATAGATTGTGACACCAGACGTCTCTGCGGTCGTCAATAATAACGACGCTGTTTTGTGTATCAGGGAATGCAAAGTCTAATGTTTTACAGTCAGTGGTTGGGAAATCTTCCCTTGACACTATTCGGTTGATGAAGTTATGTTGAGGGTCCAAAACTTCGGCTACTGCAAGCGCGTAACTTTTGAGACCCATGGTAAAAATGTTGATTTCAAATAGTTCTTTTGCTTTGTGTAAGAAAGACAATAAAGATGGTCTCAATTTAACCAGTAGAGGAGAGTCATCAACATTTAACAGGTATAAGTCATAGTGGTTAGTAGTGGCGTCTAGCCCATAGGTTGTCCTAAATAGTTGAATAATGCGTGGGTCCGCAGTAGCATGGAGTAGCGTGTTGTCTAAATCTAACGCCAAGGATAGTTTCTTTTGTGCTAATAGTGGGTTCTTTTCTTCAAGTTTTTCTTCGCTAACAACAGGAAGAGAAAGACTATCTCCAAAATATGTAAAGTAGTCAAAGAAGCTTTGTGTAGCTTCTTGTGTCATCGTAAAACCATTTATCATGTCGTACATTTGAGTAGAATCATCAACGGGCAGGTCTGCTGTTTGCGCGCTCATGTTGCTTCTCTTTGTTTTTTGTGAAAGTGTTCAACAATAAATTTAACTGTTTCGCGGTTGACTAGTCAAAAATAGTGTTGAATTCCCCGATTACAAAAGTTTTAGAGGGAACTTCCCTAAAGTTTTTGAACATCAAACTATTGCATGATTCTTCAACGTAGCTAAGTGGAAGCTAAACCTGTTTAACTCTTACGTTGAACTTTGCCACGTTTAGATTTGTTTCATGATATGTCAATGTGCTGTCGTGAACCTTGCAGAACATGCAACTTTTTAAAAACTACGTAGCACTACATGCACAAGCACAAGGGTAAAGTATCTTCTCCTCTTGACGAGGTCGAGAAAGCAAATTACGACAAAACAGTTTCACGTATCGAGCAAGAATTAAGAACCAAACAAACCGAATTGAAACATGGAGTAAATCCAAACACGCAAGAAGAAATCGCAGATATTCTCGGTTTTAGATTGGATTTGGAGACAACAGCCGATGAGGAAGTTAGACAATACGCTAGAACATTGCAAAACTCAACTTCTAAAACTCAACAAAGTCACTCTGCCAGAAAAGAGGTATTACCAAAGTCCATCTCAACGCATATGGCCCACGAACGAAAGATATTCCGTGTCACTCATGGCAACGTTATCAAAGCCGTACTTGTAGAACCTACAGACTCTGCAGATGATGTTATTAGCAAGTGGTTCACTAAAATGCGCACTTTGGTCGCCAAAGGGTACGACAAGTTCCAAGACGACAACGAAGAGGATTGTGTTCTCAAAGTCAATGGTGCCGAAGAGTACTTGTACGGAAATGAACCCATTGGTAACTACACATACGTTCAACGGGAACAAAACTTGGCTTTTACTGTAGTCAACATTGAGCAAGTTTTATTAGCCTATGGCGGTGGTCATCGTTTCGACTTGGATTTTACCAAACAAGACGCTCCAATGTACAACCATGATCAACTCTCATATGGTAATGGTCAATGGGAGAAACTCACCAAAATCTCTGTTTGGGATTTGGATAGACACTACCGTATTCGTTTGAACCAATTGTCATTCAAGACAGATGAAAAGGTACAAGATGTTTATGTGACTGCGCAAGTCATGCATGGAACGTATCCATTGAGTGCTCCCATTCAATCCAAGATTGTACCCATTGAGAATCCTACTTTTAATGAGCATCTCACTTTCAAGGACACCAGCATCAGTCAATTACCAATTTCTGCTCATGTCAAGATTGTCGTGTACGCAAAAGGTGACAAGGATACTCCACTATTGGTACATAGAATGCCAGTCAGTGTTCAAGATGATACGTTACGTGTTGGATGTCATCGTTTGGACATGTGGGTATTGAATGAAAGTAACCCTGATGAACATCGTTTCTATGGTAACAATGCAGAACCAAATGCTCCCTACATTGGAATTGATTTGGATCGTTATGCATTACCAGTTGTATTTCCACGATTAGGAAATGTTCCAAAACATTTACGTACCAAGTACCATGAATGGGAAACTCGTATTCACAACAAGTTTAGTAACATGACTACTAAAGAACTCGAGTCATGTATTGAAAGTGTATTAGAGTCTGATCCAATGTATCAACTCACAGAAGATGAAAAAAGTATTGTATGGGTACATAGACAAGATTTGATTTCTAATCCTCGTGCACTTACAAAATTCATTGCATCGATTCCATACCAACATCCCATTGCTGTTCAAGAATCCCGTGATTTGATTCAAACATGGGCACGTGAGCAACCAGTTACTGCTGTTCCATTATTGAGTAACCAATTCATGGATCCAGTTGTACGACAATCAGTAGTAGAACAATTGAATCAAATGAACGATACTGAACTCAAACAATTCATTTTACAACTCGTACAATGCATCAAATATGAACAACACCATGATTCATACTTGTCAAGATTTTTATTGCAGCGCGCTATTGCAAGTAATACGATTGGTCATACATTGTTTTGGACAATGAAAGGAGAGTTACATGATGTACAAGTCAAAAATCGATTTGGTGTCATGTTGAGTCATTACTTGATGATATGTCGTCATCAACGTAAAGAGTTGTTAAAGTCATGCATGTTGGTGGATCAACTATTGGGTATTGCATTACGTGTCAAGCATGAACCTGATAACTTGTCACGAATTGCACTACTGAGAAAAGAAATTGTATCAGTGGATATTTTATTGAAAGAGATTGGTCCTATTACGTTGCCGTTGAACTGTAACATGAGAGTAATTGGTGTACAACCAGAACGATGCAGAGTCATGAGTTCAGCAAAAGCTCCATTATGGATTCGATTCATCACGGCTGATGATTGTTATTTGAATGTAATGTACAAGGCAGGTGATGATATGCGTCAAGATTTATTGACACTACAAATGTTACGCATTATGGATGGGTTATGGGCCTCACAAGGATTGAAACTCAATGTATCCGCGTATGACTGTGTCTGTACAGGTTACATGTCAGGTTTCATTGAACTAGTACCAAACAGTGATACCATCGCTGGTATTACTCATGAAATTGGTGGTGCTACTTCTGCATATTCTGATGAACCTCTACTCAGATGGTTACGTCACCATAATCCAAGCACTGACAAAATGATAAAAGTGGAAAACAATTTTGTATTGTCAAGTGCAGCTTATGCAGTTGCTACGTTCGTACTCGGCATTGGAGATCGTCATAACGATAACATCATGTTGGATCGATCTGGTAACTTGTTCCATATCGATTTTGGACATTTTTTGGGTGTCAAAAAAAAGTTCTTGGGAGTCAAGAGAGAAACTACTCCATTTGTATTTACTCCAATGTACGCAAAAGTTATTGGTGGAGTTGGTTCAGAAGCATTTGAAGATTTTGTTGATCTTTCTACTCAAGCGTTCAACATTCTTCGAAAGTTTGGAGATTTGTTCATGGCATTGTTCGACATTATGGTCGTAGCAGGAATTCCAGAGTTGAAGAACGTGGAGAATGTTCTCTACTTGAAAGATACTTTATTCTTGGGAAGAATTAATAGTAACGAGGAAGCTGCACTTGTTTGGAAAAAATTGATCAATTTTAGTTTGCAGAACAAGCGTATCATCCTTATGGATTTCTGGCACATCTTTTATCACAAGAATATTAAGAAATAAAGGACTCAGTGTGAGATAAATCATTGCTGAATGTTCGGATTGAGAATATCCAGTTATTATGGTGACACCTTACATCACGAAACAAAAAGTAGTACTTGCAGATAAACCCTTGCACTATGCGTAATCTAAAAATTAAAAATAAATTGGCCCCGCTAAATTGTAAAGGGTTCGATTTCCAAATGAACAAAGCAGACACAGTCTTCTACTCGACGTATCTCACTATCCCACCATTGTTCGACAACGAAAGTGATTCACATTTGAAGTTAACAAATCGCATAAATTGTGGGTACAAAATAGAAAGTAATGAAGTTGAAAACGCCCTGCAAGAAATTAACTCGAACAACAACATTGATTCAAAACAACGCGCGTTATGTGAATATTTTTTCGCAAAGTATCTAAAGCAAGAGTGTGATCAATATCTATTGTTATACTTGGAAACCCAAGATTATGCAGGCGAACAACATGCGTGGTACTATGCGAATATGTTGCATCGAAAAAATGAGATCACAAATGGTGAGCTACTGGTGTTGTTAAAGTGTTGGGAAATAGTGCGCAAGTACAAGAATGCAATATATTTCTTTGTTACCCAAGCAAAAATGGCAGAGTATCCAAGCAAAGATATTGTCGACCGGCTCAAAGAAGGCTCATAATTCGAATCATGTACCATTAGATGCAATAGTCGTGGGCTTACGGCACAACTTCCTACTATCCACTATATCCAACAAGGAAAAATTCAGATTTGATGGTATACATCTCTCTAGTGGAGGTTTTTCCGATCTACAAAAGTTTTGTAGTCATGTAGTTCCTCCAACAAGACCAAAACTCGAAATGAGTCTACCAAACGTAGACAGCGCCACCCAGTTCAAGTTTGATCAATATATAAACCAGAAACTAAGAGAAGAGGCTGGCAGATCACTTCGGATTGTATGATCATGTACAATCAAAAGTGCTTGGTGAAATTATTGTAGAGGGAGCACTACATGTCAAATTTATCGCAAAGAATACCACTCAAGCGTTCAGAGCTGATGTGACAGGCACAACACTAACACAAATCGAAGGTCAGTTGTTGAATATACGTTCCATTAGGAAAGCATTAGCCGGTTTAGTACCAATTTATGCTCTCAAGCAGATGCGTAGTATATTTGCTGCATATCCAACATGGGTGACACAGCAGACACGAAATGACCTTCATGACATCCTGTCATTTGCGGTCTCAATTGAAGAGCTTTTACTCAAGGATAAGAACTACCTTGTGCAATGTGAACGCCGTATCTATGAGAGAGTATTCAAAAAAAAGCCTACGGTTATACATATAGCCATCCCACGTGTGTATGACAGCAAGAACCAATTAGAAACTGGCCATGCTTTATACATGACTTTTACGTGGCATGAAAAGAACATCAAAATCACAATCGTTAATATAGGATATGGAGTTAATTTTCATCAACCAAGTAATAGCAAGTACAATCAAACTGACTACTGTGTCGCGTTCTTGTACGACACAACTGCTAAAAACGCAGAGAACCATTTCAACACTTATGTGCGTACAGCCTTACATATACGCTACCTGGAAGTAAAAAAAGCAAATATGCGTGACAAAGATCCAAATGCTAAAGCTGATCGAATGGTCCAAGATTGAATCTGCTGAACAATTGAATATAACCATAATGACATGCCATTTTTTCTCAAGAGGTTTAAGCCATGCACAGCACCCCCGATTCCTAGACAGCACAACGGAGATTGCACAGTACATAACCTAAAATATGCCCTTAAGATAGCCCTTGACCTGGACACACTTACCTACGGATGTATGCAAGATGAAATACTACTTGGCTGTAACAGCCTTTTAGATAACACACAATTAGAACGATATTCTACTTGAATCGAATAAATATTTGCAAAACCTCCAGTTTTGTCACTAAATCAAACTCCTACCTAAAGGCTCTACGTTTACACGTTGTGCCAAAGGCCATCACGTTCTCTCCTTAAATACCAGTTTCTTCGATTCTAGTTTGACAGAGAGTTACAAAGATACAGATCTCTTCAATAATTACATTGTATTATACACTAGGTTTTGCACCATACATCTCTAGTCCTTCTATTTCACTTGCAGTAGTCATGTTATTCTCAAAATCATTATACTGAACGCTTGGACGGAAGTAGGTTACTATGTACATTACTACATCAAACACAATGCTCAAAAAGTAAAAACCAGCAAGGATTACCAAAGGTATGATCATTGTCCAGTACATGCCAGATGCTTGATCGTGCATAAAGTAAACTCTTGCTCCGACTGCAAAGTGTGCTAGTACACCAATTGGTAACAAGTATCTAATCATAACAACGCTTATTGTGTTATCATTGCTTGTTGTTCTCTTGAATCTCTTGAGTATATTAAACTTTTCCACGGCGTAATACGCCACCGCTACGACAAACATGACGACAATAATAATTGGAGCCAACGATGAGAAGAACAATGTTGATACAATACTCTTGACGATAAACTTGTGTGACTCATCCGTTGGAAACTCTGCACTAGTAAACTTTCTCCGTAATTCATGTTCTTTTCTTTCTTTTCGAATAGTAACATACCATACAATTAATCGATACATGAGTGGTATGAAAAAGTTGATGATTCCAATGATGATGAAAGCTTCTACCATCAATGGTGCTTGTGGCATGAAATCTTGTAGCATACGTAGTGTTCCCTCGTCATCGAATAGAAAATGGAACATTGTAATTGGTATGGCTACACCTAGTATCATTTCAAACACAGTGAAGCGGATTCCAGCGTATAACCTCAAACGTGACTTGTGATGATGTTTTTCAAACTTGCTTAGTATTGGTGTAAGCACCATTAGTGATAGCATGGCGAGACCAATGATCACACATAGCAGTATAAAGTAGATAACCTGTGGACTTTCTCTTCCACTGAATCTACTCTCGTATACCCATGCTCCAATACCGATACCTTGTAGTACAGCAAGAGCAGCCAAAACAAACGTAATAAACTCTACAATTACACGTCTCACGAATCGTTGTTTGACATTGTACTCTAGATTTTCCCAAATGATGTCTTGTGGATCTGGAGCATGAGATACTTGTAGTGTAATTGTATCTCTAAACCTGTACGAATTTCTCAAAAATAAATCACGAGCTGATTTGTGAATACAATCAGTTGATGTACTTTGATTCTCGAATGTAACAAATGCTATGCCACAGCAGTGGTACTTTTCTTGTTCTAGAGTAGCGATTTCTTGTCTAGTCGTTTCGATTTTTTCGTTTAGTGTATCGATGCTCTCTCCCATCAATCCTAGTATCTTTCCTCTTTTGTATGAATCTTCTCTTCCGTCATTCTTGAACTCATCCATCTTCTCTAGTAGTTTCCTATGTTCTTCTACCTTGATGAGTAATTTTCCATTATTCAATGCCATGCAAACTTTGTTTACTTGTCCATAGTGTGAGAAAAAGTTTTCAACTTCACTCTCGGTAGCATCTTTTGGTAAATTGTCCACTTGGATCGAAAAGTGAGATACACTCAATGGCTTTTGTGCTTTTGGGAAAAAGAATCGTAGACACACTAAAAACAGCACAAATATTGCGATTGTGAGGATATCGCAGAAAGGTACAGTCCATGGAACAGTGTAGTGATTGGATAAGGTGATTGTAGTTCCAGCAGTAATATTTGTGAAGCCATTATATCTTCCTCCACTGTCATTGAGTACTACAGAGGCAATAGACGGAATGCACATGATTGCAAACACTATTACTAAACCTCGTAGCAAGAATAAGTATGAGTAAGTACCGTGGCCAATTGTGTATCGTAGTTTTTCTATAGGAACGAGAAATGGGTATGGTTTTTGGTCGTCATCAGTTACTTTGTCGCTCCAATATATTCTTTCGTGTGAATAAGTGTCCACTGGGTCGAATGACGATGACGTCGAATTTGTGTCTTCCATTTGTTATATTATTCAAACGAAACATGTTTGCGCTGTGTGGTGAAGAAACAAAGCGGGCAAACTTGTTGTGCAACTAAAACAGACAATTTTTCCAACAAGAACGTTCTAACATCAGAAACCACAGCGACAAACCTGTATTGCACAACTACTTTGAACGCTCAAGATCTAGAGCTAGCCATACTTTGCCATTCAAAGCAAGCTTTAGTCCTTGTAGTTTCCAAGTTATTACAAAGTTTTTAAAGCTAGAAAGAAGCTATCATGGTCTCGCAGCACCAAATATATGAGGTGCCGACCGTGTACCAATACAATCGCATTGAGACTATGAAGCAAATGTTGGACACCGTTCAATTCTTGGAGCAAGTATCGTCTGATGTGTTTAATCGTATATCTAGCCGTGTAGATGAACACAAAGCCGCACTAAACTCGGTACAGCAAAGAACCTCTGCTGTAAAAGAACGCATAAAACAAGTGGCTGGTCGCAAAAAAGCTACGACAATTTTCTCACCAGCAACGTTCCCTGTAACCAATCCTAAGCTCGACAGCTCTACGCTTTTCGAAGGAGCAAAAATGGAGCCGGAATATCACAAGTATGATCCAGGTCCATCACCAATGAAAAACGTAAGATAACGAATACAGCTAACATTTAGTACAAACTTCCTAATCCACTTGGTAACTTTGAAATATCAACAACACGCGATCGCAAACCTATAAAACAAGATGCGAGAGCAACGGTAGGACTAGGAAATGTTCCATCATCACTAAATTCTGTTTCTGGACTAATGCTCTTTTACACGTCAGAATCTGTTTACTCTGACTATCCATTGGGAGCAGATCCTCTATTGGGTGTTGATATTAGCGAAGTTACAGAGGGAGGAAACATTATGGATGGCCTAATGGATCCACCTCCAGAATCGCTCTCTGGAGATAACACACTCGACGCTTCCATTCAACCTATTAATTTCCAACCAAAGATGCGCGAATTACCCAAGCTAGCCTTTCCAACAAGTTTAGATCTTCCAAATGTTATAGATGTTCCATGGATGAGCTTCGATGCAGATTCTATAGCACCTTCATCGATTAGCGGATTACCAGTAGTACCTCCTTCTACTGGTGATGCAGCTCAAGCACCTCCAACTCCTTCTTCAGGTGGACCACCACCGCCACCTCCACCTCCACCACCAACTGGAGGAGCACCGCCTCCACCACCTCCTCCTCCACCTCCAGCTATTGGTGCGCCTCCACCACCACCGCCACCACCAACTGGAGGAGCACCACCTCCTCCTCCAGCATTAAAAGCGCCACCTCCACCAGCAGAAACTGGAGACAATGATAGTGGAGGAGGAGGCGACCGCGGTGACCTCTTAGCTTCTATTCGTAACTTCAACAAGAGTAAGTTGAACAAGAAGAAAGAAGTTGCCAAAAAGAAGGAGAAGGACGTGAAACCTCCACCATCTGGTGGTGGTGGAGACATGATGAGTGACATGCTCAGAGCCATAACCTTGAGAAGAAAAGCAATTGAAGGCAAAAAGGTCGTGGACGATGATTATGTACCTCCTAAAGAGAGTGCAGTGTCTGCACCTCCAAAGCCACAAGCAGGGTACAAAAAGGAAGAAGAGCCAGAAACTGTTGCTCCTGTCTCCAATTTGCCACCTCCACCGTTGCACTCCAACTTGCAAATTCTAGATGAAAGAGAACAAGATGAGGACTCCGATGTTGGTTCTTGGGAATCTGATTAAATCCAATATTTCATTTATAGCAGAGTTATGACTTCTTGCAATAATTGTGTAACTGGTGCAGTGCTCTTATACTCCTGCACACGTTGAACTGCGTCTGCACAGCTTTGTTTCAAGTACACACGTGCATTCTCTCGTAGAGGTGACATTAATAAAAACTTCCAAAAGTTGAGAACAAGTAGAATCACTTCTTGTGCACGTGCTTGGTCATGATCATCTGCCTCACCATCAACAACTTGAGCGATTTCTAATATCATGGTACGCATACCCATTAGAATATGTGTCATCACCTCAACGTTCAAGTACCGTCCATCTCCAGTCAAGTTTGTTAGTGCGTAGGATAATTCACGTTTGATTAACCATTTAGTTTCTACATCATCGTTCTCTTCACTTCTTGTGTAAATCTTTAGTACATGTTCCAAATACTTAAATCGAACAAGTCCATCAATACACAATGGTGATCCTGCGCATAAATTGGCAATAACCCATGCACTTTCTTTTCTTGCCGATAATAATTCCGATTTTGTACCTGATAAAACTTCTATGAGGATTGAACCAACAATTGTAGGTTGTGATGATATGACGTGTTCGATTACATTATCTGGTCCACGTAGTACATTTCCAAGAATTCTCAAACATGGTATCAATAAATGTGGGTTTGGAACGTTATAACTATTCTCTAACAATCGACATATGGTGTTCATTGTCGAATCATATGGTACAGACACTAATCGGAAAACTAGTTCATAGTTACTCACACGGGATAAGTGGGATAGTAGCCACACAACTTCACTCACAACTAGAGGGTTTGCTTTTGGATCAGTTATGACCTTGTGAATGGTATTCAATATTTGTGTATCGAATAGGCATTGTATGTACCGTTCTGGTGTCCATCCGTCAATAGTTTCTGGCGATAGTTCACCAATAATGATTCCATGAGCAATATTAGCCAAACACCATGCTGCAGTTTTGACAACATCTGTTACTTTGGAATCATTCACGAGACAAGTCAATGGTGACAACGCACCATTACGAACTAGAAGTCGACTAAACGATACACAATCTCCTGCAATGTTTCCTAACGCCCAAACGCATTGTTCTTGTAGAATACTGTTGTTTCCAAAGTGTGGACTCAAGTAGTTAATCAAGTCTGGCACTGCGCCTATCACCTGCGTGGTATGCTCATGTGTTGAACTTGCGATATTTGTCAAACACCATGCTGCCTCTAGTTGTGCTTCATCGTGTACACTCTTTAAATTTTTAACAACGAGAGGAATAAAATCTTTGATTTGTAAAAACTGTTCCACTAGGTCCTCTATTCGATCATTATCATTGATACTTAAAAGTATTCTACATTTTTTAAGTGCAGATACTCGTGTTGTTTTGTTCACGCTCTTATAATTAGTATTTTAAATAACACGTACATCAAGGTGTTGCACTAGTTCTGATAATTTGTTTGGTTGGTCGACAAATGTATCGAAGAGTTCTGTATTTGAATTTCCGCCGCTATCTGCTTTGCGTCTCTTGTTTAAAAGTGCTTCTTTTCTCTTTTTCGCTGTCTGTTTGTGTTTTTCGACTCGTTTTTGTTTAGCTTGTTCTGAAGTTACATGTGTAGAGTCTTTTAATCCAGCGTGTGTCTTATGTGTATGGCCGTTCATGATTTTAGTAACGGTAATATTTTCAAATCAACTTGGCGCATGACTTCTGAACATCAACTACTCTATAACACTCTTTCGTTGTGCCCTGTGTGCTCGTTTGTTGACAAGAAGGGTGTTGGCAAGGAACAATGGAAACAAGCCTCGATAGTGCAAGATACAAACGACAAAGTGCTCCAAATTGTTTCCTGTGAACAACACGGTACACAAACTATTACTGTGAGCAGTGACATCAATTTTTTCAGAAAAATGTTAAAATACACGCCAGGTGTAATGGACACAACACTCGATACCGTGCTTGACATCGAAGAAATAGAGAACAGAATACGATACAAGAACACTGAATTCTACAATCACCCTCTGATAGTCGATGTAGAGATGTTTGTTCCTGGTGGTACAGAATTTTTATCAGATGAAGTCCTTCTACGCGACATCACACGTGCAACGGCACCCATACCACCACAAAAGAATTATATCCTTCGTTTGAATGGAAAACTCACACGAGAATTAGAAAAGTTAAACCAAAAAATCAAAAAGGTGTTGGAAAGACAACGAATGTTCAACGAGAACCCAGTGCTTCTTGAACTTTCGTACGACCGCATAAGCGAGTTGTCTCAATTACCAGATACTGTACTATTAGATAATCTAGTTCACCCAAGTATTCAAGTCTATGTACAACATGGACAAGAGGATAAAGATGCGGAAGAATTGGAACGTGCGTTTCATACACTACGAGGAATCAATAACATGCAAGTAGTTCTTCGATTGGTTATTAGTAGACCTCTTCCCAATCTAGATCGTATATTGCGTGATATTCGCTACAACATGCGTGGATTCACAAGATTTGTAGTTATAGAAGTGGAAAGAACGCCTCAACAAATTATGACGCATTTCAGACCACAAACAGAACCAGTAGAAATGGATCCACTAGATGTTATCAAACTCATAGAAACAAACACAAATGGAGATATCAAAATGGATGACTTTTATCCTGCGTCAGTAGGTATGGTCCTAGAACCATTTTTAAATTTTATGGGAATGGGAAAATACAGTATTAGACCATCTCCATGGTGTGGATTTGCAACGTGTCTAGTAAATACAGGAGAAGGTGGTCTAGATAGTGTTCCATTACCACGGCTATTTGATATTGATAAATTGTACAATGATATGATTCCAGTCTTGCAGACATTGCAGAGTAAAGGTGATAAACTATCGTTTGTCATGTTGCGAGCAATTAAGAAGAGTGTGAATCAGTCAATGAGAGAAGAAATGAAACAAGTTTTACCAACAGATATACTCGGATACGCAGTCGATAGTGATAAACGACAAATGATGAATGATACCTTACATAATCTACAGTTTATCATAATTCATAACTTGATGGATGTTGCAAGTGTTGATCTCGTACGAAGGTCACGGTGTTCATTATGTTCAAACAGTGGGAATGGTGCAGTTGCGTCATGCACAAAGTGTGTTTGAATAAATCATGATGTTACTCGGGGTAGTTGCACTACAAGGGTGAACTCTGCTGTGAACTATTGTAACACTATCATTAGTTGGTGGCTGATCTCGTCTAGAAATAAATAGAGTGTTTAACCATATCAAAGAGTGGCAAAGCCTTAAAAAGCAAAAACTCCAATCAAAATTTTAAAATAACAATTAACAATCTAATAGTGCACAAAAAGCTAAAGAATTGATCAAGTAGCGATATGGATTACCCTTGAAAAATAGACCAATTATTCACTAAATTTGGTAACCAGTTATCTAGAGCGAGCAACCAAAAATAACGAGATTTTATTCGCCAAGAAGACCACATTGCACAGTGATCATGCTATCAGTTGAATGAAGGATACTAACAGACCTCAAATATTCAAATGGCGATACAAGCCTTCTTCCTCACCTACCAACAGTACAACTATTCTCAATCCAAACGAAACACAGACGCCATATTACATGCTTCAAAAGAACGCACCGCACGAAAGTACAAAAACAGTTCGGGGTCCAGTCTCACCGTTCTCATTGGATTTGACCGCATTATCCCAACATCCAGAAACTAGCGAGTTATTACCACCTGCGCGAAGCACGCTACTACACGAACAATTACAGACAAATAATCAAGAACTTAAAAATCAATCAATACTTCCCTCACTGCAGGACATGTTTCCGAACATGTATGAACAAAAACTACCTAAAAGCAGTGGATTATTACAGCAGTCAGATAGGTCCGCATTTCATCGCCCGCATAGTCCCACAGAACAATATCGGCATGACAAGATGGTCACTGACGTTCAGCGGCACAGTTTTCCACCAACGTTTTCACCTGCGCCACCTTCGCTGGAAGAGCGGTCAGAAAAATTACCAACATACAATGAGATTCGGAACAGCATTCAAAACTTACCACGGCAACCGTTATACGAAGCTCCACCGCCTGCACCACCGCAAGTTCGTAGGTTCTCAGAATCCAGTATAAAAAAAGTAACAATTCTTCCAAGCAGTCCACCGCCTGCCCAAAATTCAACACCTAGAATCAAGTATCAAGATTTGATATCTTATAATGATAAATTCTTTGTCGATTCTTACGATAAAAATAAGAAACGATTAAGAGAAACAAGCAGCACTTATAGGAACAAGATCTCCTTGTTTGATGTGGAACATCCTCCATTGAGTAGTGCTTCATTAGAGAGTATGGCAGCAGTCATATCAGAACAGTTGTCACCGCAACGACGTCGCATAGAACGACAAGATGATGTAAATAAAACAGTTTCTTAAATAGTGTTTTTGATTTGCGATAGTAAATTTTTGATTTGGTTCTTCATCAGTGGTTGTCCTTTTGGTGTTTTCTGATTCATCTTTTTCTTTTTCTCTATTCGATCAGATATCGCTTTGTTACGTTGTTGTGCTTGTTGTTGACGTTCTGCCCTTTTCATTTTGATTTCTTGTTGTTTTTGTTTGTATAATTGTTGCGCATTCGCTATCGATTTGATGTTATCGTTGTCTTCAGGAGCTTCTGCCGCGATATTCTTTTTTCTAGGTAACTATTGAATTAGATTTATACATTAGTTTCTCGTACGTCTATTTTTTGAGTTGGGGCTGTATCGTAACCCTCTTTCTTAAGCATTCTTTTGTATTGCGTTTTGATTTTGAATTTCTCATCTTTTGACTGTTTTATCAATTCTTTTTTCCGCTCAAAGCGTACATCTCGCTTTCCAGCGATTCTGTCGAGTACATTATCGTTGCGAGACTTGTTGGTCATCTTTTCACAAGGTTCAAATTACTCTTGTCAACCAAATTACAAACTTTACTTGATGTATCATGAGCGAAGAAACTCTAACCTCATGGAGATATTGTCTAGCGACAGCCGAAAACCGTTACTTATATCGCAGCGAATTTCCATAGACTCTGAACCACTTATTCGAAATGAAACTTATCTGATAGCTGATAGACCGAGAACAGAGGAAGAAATGAAACAACAAATATTGGAGAACCGGTCTAGGTCTCGCACATCCATGACGTTAAGTAAATCACATAATTCAATCAGACGAAGTACTTTAGCACGACTGGAACATTCCCATAAATCTATGGCTAGCAACTCGATGAATCGGTTGAGCATAGATGACGGTATACTTCAATCCCACTCTTTAATGGATATTTTAAGAAAGATGCCACATGATGACGAGGAAGAGAGTCACAAAGAAGTCGAACCAGAATACATTGAAGACCACAGGAGCATTTATCGTGAAACAATAAGTCGAACAGTTAGGAACTTTTTGACATCAAACAGAGTAATGTTTCCACGACCGATACATAAAATCATCCAACCAAAAGTTTACGCTCCCAATGAAATCGAAATATTGAAAGCAAAAGTAGAGCAACAACGAGCTGCGCAACCAAAACCACCAAAACCAGAAAAACCAAAACCCGTAGTTGTTGAACCAGAACCGATACAAGAAAAAGTAGCAGATAAAATAGAGAAAATAGAAAAACCTATAGAGCAAGGACAAATAGTGGAAAAGAAGAAAAGCAAAGTACCATTTCTCATTGATAAGAAATACGTTCCACCATCAATTAGGGAGATTAAGTGTTTATTTGGAAACTGCAAATTTACTGTACCAGTAGATTTGTTAAGAGGGATATGCGATGGTGATATTCATGAAGCATTGGAATTCGATCCCAAGCAGACAATGTACTTACGATTGAAAGGATTGCGCGAAAAAGGAGTGTATCAGCCAAAGTTTATACCATTTGTACGAGATCCTGATATTCTAATGTACGATGCCGTACTCGATCGTAACTTTTTAAAAGATTTGAAAAGCAATATAACATATGCTCTTGAATTTGAAGATATTCGTCTAGCAAAAGTGAAAGAGCTACGTGAAGATGAATACAAACAAATCCATGATGTATTTAATGAAATTGATGTCTTGAAGGCAGGAGAAGTCACCTTTGAAGAAATAGCAGAATACTTTAACGAAGAAAAAGAAGATAAATATTTACGAGCTTTGAATCTATTTGAAATGAGAAAAGAAATGACCAAAACAGAAGAGGAAGTACAAGAGCTAAGAGAAGGCCTAAAACGGCGGCGAGATCAACTAGAGAAATTCTATGCTAACAAGTTACAATCAATGAAAGCTAGTGATGTAGATAATAGTGGTTCAATATCGTGGGAAGAGTTCCTGTGCTCAGAAGCATACGATATTGTGAAAAATAGAAATAAATAACTTGACTTTACATTTGTTCAATATAGCACCTGTGAATAGGTGCTATAAATGGCCCTAATATTACCTTGTTATTATCTACAGTAATAAACTCTTGCTTTTCCCACTGCACTGTACAAATATCTGATTCTAGTAACGTAATAGTTCCTTCCAAACCAATTGTCACCTGAACTTGTATACCTGCTGTTACACTAGTATCAAATAACCCTGCATATTTTACCACTTTTACACGATCTTGTTCACGCTGTACACCACCACTAGATAATAACATTTCTTGTCTAGTATCTACTAACACTGTCAAACAATGTACATCTTGTACACTTGTTAAACTTTCCATGATACGTGCTACCCACTCTGTAACGATATCTAAACTAGTGTCTTCCTTAACCCACTTCAAAAACTGTTCATTAGCGTATAGTTTTTTAACAATTGGTATTTTCAAGTGTATATAATCATAGGTATGTAGTTCAGTATTTTGTATCAAATCAATGTGTTGAATAGCTGTTTGTACAATTTGATCATGTTCGAATAGTTGGTAAAACGCTTCTTTCATGGTACTAGAAGTGGATAGAATGTTACTGGCGACGAGTGTCTTGTACAGTCGTGATACATCTGTTTGTGAACGTTTGTAGTCAAAATGACGTAAAAAGTGAATTAAATGTGTTTGTCCGAGTGTCACACATTCGTGTCGCGCATCCCATAGGAACGGTATAATATCTATAATTTTTTTCAGCGTCGCATTTTGGAAATACATCTCAACGTGTTTGACTAGTTCATTTTCAATCGCTTGGCGCAGTCGCAGGTTTGGGTAGCAGTTATTTTTACAAATTGGCTCTAAAGTGTCTGGATCTTTCCATTTCAAAATGTTGTCCAGTGTCGATTTATCGTACGTTTGGCCACTGGGGATGATTATGGGGTCTACAAAGAGTTCGTTACTGATGGGATCACAATACGGGTGATCTGGAGAGTCTGTACCATCAATATTATCGACGAAAAAGAGATGCAGAGAAAAAACATCATCTTTTTGCATTGTTGGTGAAAATAGAATGGTCAATCTGATAATTACAAAACAAAACATAGTTTATTTGAAGTATTTACATCTCATTGCAATAGCATTAACTACAAAATCAAACGGTCCGATGTCTTGCAGGCTACTGAGATGTATTACCTGTGAAATGATTTAATTTGATTAGTTTGCAATTAGAACATTAGCTATCGAATACATGCTTTTTGTGCAGTATCAACTCATTGCATCTACAGCAGTGGTAACAGAAAAGAATTGATCAGTTTCTTGTAATTGTGCAGTAAACCAGAGTTTTGTCTAATTTTGTGCTTTTTATTTTCTCAACAAAAATAAACAAAACAATGGTGAAAGTAGAGACAGTATCAACTAAGCCCATCGCTGATCAGAAGATGGGTACCTCAGGACTCCGCAAACGTGTCGAACTAATCGAAAAGACACAAAACTACTTGGAGAATTTTGTACAATCAATTCTAAACGTTGTTCTCCAAACTCAAGCGTCAGGAGACGTACAACTAGTTATCGGTGGTGATGGCAGATATTTCAACAAGCGTGCTATCCAAGTCATAGTAGAGATGCTATACGCCAATCGTCTAGAGAAACAAAACATTACAGTTCTCGTCGGACAAAATGGAATCATGAGCACACCAGCAGTGAGTTCCGTGATTAGACACTATAAAGCAGAACTTGGTGGATTAATTCTAACAGCAAGTCATAACCCAGGAGGACCAGAAAACGATTGGGGAATCAAATACAACGCACCAAATGGTGGGCCAGCCATTGAAACCATTACAGACAAGATCTACGTAGAGACTACAAAGATTAACGAGTACAAAATTGCAAGAGACTTCCCACAACTCGATTTGTCCAAAGTTGGAGAAGCGTTCAAGAGTGACAACTTGACCGTTAAAGTTATCGACCCTGTCACTGTTTATTTGGAACTATTACGCACCATTTTCGATTTTGATGCTATTAAGAAACTATTGGCAAGAAAAGACTTCAACTTTACATTTGACGCTATGCATGGAGTAACTGGTGCTTATGCGCAAAGAATTCTTAGAGACGAGTTGGGAGCCAAGTCACTCATGAGAGAAGAAACACTTGAAGATTTCGGAGGTGCTCATCCAGATCCAAACTTGACCTACGCTGCAGAACTAGTCGAAGCTCTATTTGACCCAAAGGGAGAAATTGATTTTGGAGCAGCAAGTGATGGCGATGGTGATAGAAACATGGTCATCGGAAAGGGATTCTTCGTCACTCCATCTGATTCCGTTGCCGTTATCGCTGACTATGCGACAAAATGTATTCCCTATTTCAAGAAGACTGGTGGATTGAAAGGTTTGGCTAGATCGATGCCAACTTCAACTGCCATCGATCGTGTTGCCAAGAAACTTGGTGTTCATTGCTATGAAGTACCAACAGGATGGAAATTCTTTGGAAATCTATTCGACGATGGAAAGTTGAGTATTTGTGGAGAAGAATCGTTTGGAACTGGTTCCGATCACATTCGTGAGAAAGATGGTCTATGGGCTGTTCTTTCATGGTTACAAATTTTGGCTCATGAGAATCAAGGAGATGAGAAAGTCTCTGTTGGTTCCATCGTGAAAAGACATTGGAAAGAATATGGAAGAAGCTTCTATGTCAGATACGATTATGAAAATGTAGATAGTTCAGGAGCAAATCAACTCATGGAGCGTCTAAGCAAAGCAATTGAACAACAAGGAGGCGACATTTTGAAGGCAGGCACCAAGTATGACGATTTTGAAGTAGAGAGCTGTGAAGAATTCTCATACACCGATCCTGTTGACCACTCTGTAACTCGCAAACAAGGTATCATTGTCAAGTTCACAGATGGTAGTCGATTTGTACTACGTTTGTCAGGAACTGGAAGCTCTGGCGCCACTGTACGTTTGTACATGGAAAAATACATTCCATACAGCCAAGACAAGGATGATTTAATCATGAATGGAGATGCTAAAGAATTAGTCAAACCATTGTTCAAAGTAGCTGAAAAGATTTCCAATTTGAACCACTTTACTCAAAGAGAAACACCAACTGTAATCACATAAATATAATGAAATTTACTTGCGTTTTTTATTCATTAAAGCCCTAATGCTCTTTGGCACGTATTGTGGTGCACTATCTTGTGGTGTATTGTCCACTTCTGCTATTTTCCTCTTCTTTTGCTTTTCTTTGTTTTCCTTTCGGCGATTCTTTTTGCGTTCCAAAATATCTGCTTGTTTGGTGAGAACGCGTTTGGTTCTAGTCAAAACTGTTTTCTTTGGTTTCTCTTCATCACTTTCTGATTCAACTATAGAATTTTCTTGTTCATCGTCATCATCATCTTGTGATGCATCTTCGGGAACCAACTCTCCAGCGAATTCATCATCGCTATCATCAGAGTTTTCTTCAACTTGTTCGTCTTCTTCTTCCTCTTCTTCTTCTTCTTCGACTGGTACATAGACACCTTCATCATCCTTAACTGGTTCATCGTCTAGTAATCTACCCTTTACGCTCTTGTACACTTCATCCCAATCAACAACTTGTTCATCATCATTTTCGACAACTTCCTTTTTGTCTGATACCTTGACTTCCTTGAGTGGTTTTACAACTTCTTTCAAGATTTCTGTTTGTTTTTGTTCTGGAATGTATCCAACACCATATTTGTCATGCTTGGTAAATGCCATCTCATCAGCCAATTTGATGTTATAGAACAATTGTTTGATACGTAATTGATTCTTGAGTTCTGCCATTTCCTTCTCTTCAATTTGATCTTCGAATGGTGGTGCGACAAACCATGGTAATCTTCCTCTTTGCCAATCGAACAATACACGACGTGAAACAGCTGTATAATCAGGTTTGTTTCCCTTCAACAACTTTCCACTCTTACGTGCCAATTGATCCAAAAAGTCAAAATGATCTTTCCATTGAATAATCTTGTAATGACGTTGAATGTATTCTTTCTTGACACGTTTTAATACTTCGGCAACGTGTTCACTGACATCCTCCAAATTTTCTGCACGAACGACACTCTTGAGTACAATATCACTTGCAGAATCTTTTCTTCCATTGTGTACAACTCCAGGACAATCAATCAAGAAAATTCTTCTCATGAGTGCAACGTATTGCCATACCTTGGTTTCACCAGGAACAGGTGATACTTTGGATACCTTCTTCTTACGTAGGGTATTGATGACACTTGATTTTCCAACATTGGGATAACCGAAAAATCCTACACTAATACTCTTCTTTTCTCTGTGAATTTGTGCAAATTGACGTAATAGTTGAATCAATGAACCTTTTCCGAATGGATTGGTAATACTAGCATGGAAAGCAATAGTTGGATATTCTTGTGATAAAACTTTGACCCAACGAACGGTTACCCAAGTTGGTACCAAATCACACTTGTTTAGTACAAACACCAAATGCTTGTGTGATTTTTCTTTTTTCAAATAATCTTCAATGTGTTTGGAACGTGTGCCCATGGGGTCACGTGCATCAAGTACTTGGATAAGTACATCACTACTGTCGACCACTTTGTACAACTCTCCCCAAACACGTTTGGATTGACCACGTTCCATGATGGGATCGTACAGTGATGATTTGTACCAACTTTCTTGGCTCTTTAAGAATGAACCATCTTTGTCTGGATTGTATGTATCGACTTTTTCTTCGGCTTTGGCAATCATTTCGGAATAATCACCTGAACCTTCTTGAACGAGTTTGACACGTTTACGTTGCTTCTTTGGTCCGAATGTCTCACCAAAGTTGATGCGGTTTTTGATTTTGAAACGTTGTTCTTCTGGTTCTTTCAATAACGATAATGGTAACTTGGCTTGTTTAACCAACATGGTGTATGGGTCTCTGATTTTCTTTTGTAGTTCTTCACGGAATGTTTCCATTTGTTTTTGTCCAATAACGCGAGTATTACCGAACCATTTTCTATCGGGTTGTATACGTGCCATTCCACCCTTTTCATGTTGTTGAGATTTTGGAGTAACATATCCCTTGACAATTTCACCAGTTTTCTTATCTCTTTTGACTTTGCCTTTGTACATGAGCAAACGATTAATCGTTGCTTTGTCACGAAGGGGGCCACCAGCTCCAGTCTTTGCCTTTGGAGCTTGTCTGTTGGCCTTCAACGATGGACCATAGGCTGCGTTTTGCTTACGTGATACCATTGTCCAAGTATTGTTGTGTGAAAACTGCAAGTTGACAACAGAGGTTCAAATTACTGTTACAACCGTTATGCATGATGGACTAACAAGTAGTACACTAAAGTATCGCGTGGCGAGTTTATCGCGTTCTTGTTGTGCGCGAATCGAAGATGTACGGTGGCTAGTGCAGAATGTCAAACCTGCTCGCATACAAGTAATATTGTTTTTCTGGTCTAACGGTCATAGTTTTCATCTGCGACAGAGGTAAAGAAAGAGTTGCAAATAGTATTGTTACGCGAGTCTTGGCGAAATGGTTTGTAGTCTATTCACAATGTTGACGTTAAGAATTTGAAACAAATATACTAGAATTACTTGATGAATGTACGGTGCGAAACACAAAAGGTAATTCGCGCTTCAAAAAATTAAATATTCAGAGTTGTACAGCTTTTGCGAAAAATTATCACTGGAAATACGAGTAGATGATACAATAGAGGAGCTTCTGCTAGGATATGTAAATACGAACCTCGATATCACAGAGAACGATGTGAACAAACTATTAATTGGCTTACTACTGCAATCCATATCACAAATACAACCCGCGTTGCATCCATGCTATCACCTTTCACGATACATGGCTCGCGCTAGAGAACAATTCATACTAGAAATACAAGATTCGATAAATAACATCAATCCGTTTCTATTGACAAGCTATCAACTCGCATACTGTTACACTAAACCCAAAAGAAACATTTCATCAACTATTGTAACTTGTGTAGAGTTAATGCGAGACGAACTATTATCACTCTTACAACCTTTGATTCTTGAAGTCGAACAATTTAATAAAGTAATCGAGCAACGTGGACAACTAGAACAAGAAAAAGTACCACAAGAAAATATAGATTATCAAATACAAGTGATCCTACTCGTTAGTTTTGTACGTCGACTCCAAAGATGGTTACGATTACGAATCTACTGGAGAAAACGACGAAAAGATGTTGATGCAGAGTTTTGTAGGAACATTATTTCTAATCATGATCATTATGAAAAAGTATTAACGATACAACGAGTGGTACGTGGCTATTTAGTACGTCGAAGAGGACTTTTGGCAAGTAAAAAGTATATTCGCGAATACAAAATCAATAGAGCACGATGGAAACAAAGAAGTGAAAGATTAGCACCAATGAGAAGTGATGATATTACACTAGTACAAAAGTATTTGATTAGTCAAACTCAAATGAAAAGTATTGAAAATTTGATTTCTACCGATAAAGAACGATTCCAAGAGCAGTGGCAACAATATACAGAAGAACAAGAAAAGATTTCAGGAGAAAGAAAATTATCAGATGATTGGGTTATTCAAACTGATAAATTTGATAATCGAGTTTTCCTGAATATAGCCACTGGTGTAAAATATAAAGAAAATCCTATCACGTTGCGATTGCAAACACATTTGCAGAAACAGAGTAAAATTGCACAAGGAATGTTTAAACAACGCATGAACGAGTTGGAACAGACATTAACGATATGTAAAGAACAACAAGAACAGTTACAGAATGCATGTTTGGCGCATTTTGAACATTATCTAGGAAAAGAAGAATATAAAAAGTTTTTCTGAGTTTATTGACACTGAGGATATGTGTTTGGTGTAATAAACGCACTTGTCGTAAACTTGAGAGGTGGTAAAGCTGTAGTATAATAGTTATCATACTGTAACTCGATCATGAAAGCAATGTAACCTGTAGGTGGGTTCTTGACCAACACTGTGTAAGAGTCTTGAATTTCAGTACCATTATTGAGTTGGGTTGAAGTGTACGCTTTTCCGACAACTCCAATTCTGAAATCTCTTACTTTTGGATTTGTTGCTTGCCACAATGTGACTTTGGTTGGTAACTTGGGTGCCTTTTTATCAACAAAAACAGTCAAATATGCACCTGCAGTAGTGAAATTGTTCAATTTCCATTCAACATTGGGAAGTGTGACATCACGTGAGATGCCATAGAAAAAGCTTGCTAGTGTGAACAAGGCATCACTTCCAGCCAAACTATGGCCAGTGTTAGGTACATAACGAATATGTTTTGGACCTAACAAGTATGGGAAACTAAATGTCGAACCATCAGGTTGGAAAAAGTCATCATCTCCGGCATTGACAATAAACTTTGGAGTGTTTTGTAGTCGTTCGTTATACACGAATGGATCGACGATAGAAGCAAGTTGTTTAAACTCGGGAGAGTCAAATCTTGCGGTGATACCTTCATCAATGTAATCTTGAAAGGCTTCTGGCCAATGACAAGCCAAATTCTTATAAATATTCATGAACACTTCTGTACATTTGAGAACATCAATAACGATTGGCGCAATGGCTTTGACGCGTTTGGTATCAACTGCACCTACCAACCATGTTGTCCATCCACGCTTGGATGCACCCATAACTACAAACTTGTCTACTGTCATGGATAGTTTTGTGGACACATAGTCTTGTGTGGCGTCCATGGCACGAACGGATGCTTTGACCATGGGCAAACGAGGTAACCACAGTGGATTAAAGTTACTCATGTATTGTTTCCATGCGAACGCGATGATGGCATCTTCTGTACGACTCTTTTGCAATGGATCAGATTTGAACACTAGTGGTTGATTTGGTATTTCATGCAAGTCGACCACTATTGCGGAAACGGCTGTTGTGACAAGTGCCAACGAGGTGTCGGGCGAGGGTACACCACTGTTGCGGCCACCAGTAATATAAAGCAGTGCATTGGTAGTATTTACAGAATCTGGCACGTACAATAATACGTAGTGAAACCACAGTGTTTGACTAACGTCACCATCTGTTAGCCAAGTTTGTGAAGTCATATTGAGAGTATGAACATTTACTTTTCCAACTCTTTTCACGCCAAGTAACTCGTATTTGTATGCTGGGTCTGGTTTGTTCACGTAGTCATCTAGTGGATTAGAGAAAGCAACACTCAACACAAAGAGTAAACAAAGAACGCTCAACTTCATTTTGTTTGGCAAGTTGGTTAACTCAGTGAACTTTGAGTGTGGCGTGTATAATTAGGAAGTACTTGATCGAACAACATTCGCAGTGAGACTAAATAGCGCACTTCACCTGCGCATTCGTTGGAGCTAGGTTTTTTATTCTTTAAGGTTTCGATTTCTAGTCATGAACTACTATGAATACGTAAAATGGACATGCTTTAGCTAGCATAGAAATACTCGCCGCAGCAATAATTTCGAAGAAAACAAACACTGTCCAACTGTAGCTTTGCTATTGGTTGTAGGAAGTCAACTGGCGATGTCTGCGAAACGTGACGTTTGAAAGATTGGAGAGAAAAACCTTAAAAACAATGCAAGCGTACGCTACTGAACAGCGTCAACTACAAGAACGCCTTAAAAGCAGCACTTTAAAGAGAATAGCTCTAGATAGCATTGACGTTTATGAAGTTATCGCAGATCAACTCAGTTTTCGGGTAGGAAGAATAATATCCGCAACCGATGTAAGCTTTCGATTTAGTTTGGCTGATGTTAGGTGCGTTCACTAATGGCCTCGGACGGCATCGCAGACGCGAGCGTTTCTCAAATCTTGCAAGTTGTTTCCGAAAGGTATCAGTGTTCCGTTGACTTGTACTCTTCACAAGATGTAGAGTCCTTTCGCCATAACGATCCTAAATTTCAGATCTCGTTATGTGCTTTCCAGATGGGCGGACGTCAGTATTTTGACTCTCTTCGAGCTGATGGTGATTTAACATCCAATAGTGGATTAACGCCTCAGAGGATCTCGCAAATCTGTGAATGGTCAGACAGGTTTATGCGAAGAATTGATGAACTTCCACTCTCCAACGAGATACGCGAGGTTTTTACCAACAGACTTGTCCGAAGGTTACAAGAGAACTCTTTGACCTTGCAGTTACCCAATGTTACTGTTGGTGTTGCCGGTGAAACAGGAAAAGGCAAGAGCACGTTACTTAACGCAATTCTTGGTTCTAGTGTACTTCCTGATTGTTGTGTTGGTGCCACTTCACAAAACTCAGTTAGTATTTCACGTGCTGTGGGACAACACTTCACTGCTACAATACAGTTTGTTAATAGGTCACAGATTGAACAGGACTTGATTATGACTCAAGAAACAGACAGCGAAAAGGAACCTGACGAAAGTATGTTAGCAATAGCTGAGCGGTTAGGTAGAATCTTTGACAGGGAATTCGTTATTGGACAACAAGTTGCGGAGCCAACATCGTTAGACACTGAAATTGAGTCACTTCTTTCACAAAGATCAATTACTATAACTGTGGATTCAATGGAGGCATTGGCAGAAACAATTTCGGTATTTAATAATCCATTACTAACTATAGGAATACGCCGTAGCTGATAAGAAACGCTCTTCAATTGTGGAAAGCATCGCAATCAGTGGAGATTTTGATATTCCATGGGGACTTACACTGGTTGATATGCCTGGATTGAACGACATTAGTCAAGCAAGAGAATTGATTGCCAACAAAACAATCAGAGACTGTAACTTGATTCTTCTGGTATCCGAAGGCACCAGACCGATGTCAACCAAATCAGAACAACGGATCCTCAAAAAAATACTTGCACACAAAGATGCGTCAAAGGTTCTTTTAGTATTAACGTACGTCTACATTTTATGAACTAATTTGTAGAAAAGCAGAGCGACTTGCAGAGAAGAATGGAGACTTTGAGGTTGAGTATGAGATAAAACATAAAGCAAAGCTGAACTTACTAAAGGCAGTACCTGAAGATGTTGTTAACCAAATTCAAATGGTTATGACGTTTGGGATAACAATGTTGGACATTTGTAGCGGTACATCGAACAAAGATACAGAATGGACAAGAATTCCGTTGCTCCGAAGAGTATTGCAAATGCTAGTGAGGAACCACTCGCTCTATTCTTCCATCAACGTAGTGCAGTCTGTACTTAAAGAGATGAGTAACTTTGAGTTTTTAGGATCTGTAGAACACAAACAAGTACAACAATGTGTAGTAAATGCTAAAGAGGGGCTACGAAGAACGATAGAGCAATTCAACCAGAGAAAAGCAACGGACACAAGTAAGATTAAAAGACTAACAGAAAGCTTTCTTATCGGTTTAGACAATACTGTCGACCAGATGTCAAAAACGTATCAGTGGAGAGAATTTCATAGATATCCTGTATATGGGTAAGCTTTTGGATTTAGCTGTTAACTCTATATAGAAATCCGAGCACTGATTCTTGCATTGTCAAAAGAAAAGGTATTCATTACACTCGAGGGCAAACCAGACCAGGAACAGTTGATATCAATCAAGATCTCGTGACTGTGTTACACACCCATTCCAAGCAGCATCTGGAAAATTTCTTTGCGAAGTATCTACTTGATGTAGACAATATGCTCGCTGCTGTCGAACAACAACTTAAACGCTACTTGGCGAGTTTATTTGCACAACAAGTTGAAAACAGACCTGAGATGATTAGTATAACTCGTATGTCTGCCAATATCAGAAATACATTACGCAACGAGCACGATATTTTCAAAAATGCGTTAACAGGTCGCGGTATGTATGAGACAATACAAAAATTGCTACTACCAGTATGGGATCGAGTAGGGTACGTTGATGACATTCGAACCGATGTGAAAAAAGTTGTCTACCCACAAGCTGTTACTTATCAAGCCCAAAAACTCGACAGCCTCCAGAACGCTGTTTCCAACGCATGCAATGTTCTCTACGATAGTCTTTTGGAGAGCGTTGCAGATTACTCACGTCAAGTTCTTACACAGTTTGGCCAGCATGACGTGGAACGTATTCATAGTATTGCATTGGAAGGTCTTCAGGGGCTAGCTCAAGCGTTGGTTTCTCAGGACATAGTTGTAATTAATCAACAGAGTATGTGCATTCTTTCTGCGATAACATTTATAGTTCCTGTGGTTATTCAAGAGGTTGACGATGATAATATTCCATTCGAGTTCAAGTGTCCATTAAGTTTAGATGTCATGGATGATCCAGTGCGTGCGTCAGACAACTTTGTTTACGAGAGGATATACATTCAACAGCACATCGATCTCTCCATGCACCCACGTTCTCCAATGACTCGTGAGCTTTTAACTCAAGAACTTATTCCAGTTGATGACTTGAGGGAACGTATCAGAACATGGTCTACACAACAACTCCAAGCTCTTGTGCACGTTGGTCCCCATATGCAGGTGCCAAACACAGTTATTATCCAATTACAGTTCGAGGACGCAAGAATACCATCTCAAGTATTGCCTTTCCGCAAACAAGATACTATTAGCCAGATTTTTGCAAAGATTAGAGCGCATTTGAATCAACATGGAAGAAAAAATGTGGATTTCTCTGTTTGGCTCTTTAATATACTCATTACAGAGTCAGAAGAGGTCATTGGTGAAAGATGTCTTACGACATTAAGAATAGCACTTCATTAAAGAATGGAATCGTTAGATATACTACACTTCTACTGTATCTTCTTGATGCACAGGTGCAAGTTTACAAATGAATTGTTTATGCTAAGACTCACACAACCAAGCAGAATACGGTCGTTATTTTCTCGAAAACCATCTTATTCTACAAACACACAAACTACACCTATAATAATTGGAAAGCATATAGTCATGCCTGCAGTAGCGTACGTACAAATACTTGGTACCAGCACCAACGATTCGGATCCATCCATTTACTTATTCACAGACCAGCAGAGGTACTATTAGTCGATCGTTTTTCACATTAGATTTTTATTCAACGCTCCTGAAGGCATCATGCGTTTTTGTACAGAACATAAGGTCAGACTGGCAAAACTCTACGATGTTTTCTTCACAGAAATAACACCACAAAGTGTAGGTGGTCTACCAGGTCTAATTCTATCACTTGCAGATTCAGGAACACAAAGTATGCAACTACACGGACCCAAGAACATGTTACCATACTTGTTTTCGTTACGACCATTTATGAAGCGGTAACATTCGTTACGAAATTTACTAACGTGCATAGAAGCCATTTTAGTGTCTTGTACAATCAAGTGGATGCAGTTGCAAGCGATGATTTCCAACTCGTATACACTAGTGCCTGTGTTACCGTACGTTCTCACGTTTTAACACATTCAACAAAACCAGAACCATCAACAGCAGGACACGAAAGTTTTGAAAAGTCAGAATACATCCACCAACCTGCACAAAAGAAAGCACGACTCGAATACGCAGAACAAGTTCATGAAGAACGTATGAAACAACAACAAGTTATGTATTCATTCCGAGATCGTTGGAATATCAGCATGAAAAACGATCGTGACGATTTTCAAGTTGACAAAAAACAATCCATTTGTTATATTTGTCAAATGCCAAACATACCTGGTAAATTCGATCCACAGAAGGCATTAGCACTTGGCCTAGTTAAAGGACCACAGTTTGCAAAATTGGCACGTGGCGAGAGTGTAGAAAACTCACAAGGACAGGTAATACGACCAGACCAAGTTATTAGTCCATCAACACCAGGCCCAGTACGTATTATTGATATTTCTTACCATTTAGGTTTTCGTCATTATCAATTGTCCAGAAGCCGAGTTAGTCGATCAACTCGTGAACGACAAACGATGGAGTTTATACAATACTGTTATGTACATGATTCATATTACTCCACAACAGATCTACGATTCACAACCATACCAAGATTTTGTGAAACAATTCGGAGATTGTAATCATACCGTTATCAATCGTGATGCCGCACCACAACACAATTCTGTATTTTTATCATCAAGTTTGATTCAACACAAATTGAACAAATTATCAAGTGAAATCTTTCCAATCTTGCCACAAACTAGTGTAACTGATACACAAGTTAATAACTTGCTCAAGTATCAGTTAATACCGGCATCAGGCAAAGGTTATGATAGGAAAGAAAGTCAAGCGTTTAACGCGCCTATCGAGTTGGACTATATTGATACTGAAATGCCACCAGTTATTCCAAAAACAAAATGGGAAACAATAGTCGAACAATTTTCAGATCAAGAGTTGGAAGTTGTGTTTTTGGGAACAGGAGCTGCCATGCCAAGCAAATACCGATCAGTATCAGGAATCTTTGTCAACTTGTTCCAAAAAGGAGGAATTCTCATGGATTGTGGAGAAGGTACTCTTGGACAACTATACCGTGTGTACGGTAAATCAGAAACAGAAAATATTTTGAAAAACTTGAGAATTATTTGGATTTCACATTTACATGCTGATCATCACTTGGGTATGGCGAAACTCATGAAAGTGAGACAAGAGTTGGCGCCTAAACATCGAATTGTTGTCGTTGGACCAAATGTACTTGGTGACTATTTGACAGAATTCTCAGCATGTTGTGAGATGGGACTCGAATTTGATATGGCATATATTCACGATTTGAGCACAACACAAGTACAACCATACCAAGATGCATTACATGATATGAACATTACTTTATCAGTAGTAACTGTAGATCACTCGTGTAGACATAGTTATGCATGTGTAATCACATACCGTGACTTTCCTATTGTTTACTCTGGCGACACAAGACCATGTGAAAATTTGAAACAAATTCAGAATTGTGGATTGTTGATTCACGAAGCTACATTTGAAGATGAGTTGCAAGATGAAGCAATAAAGAAGAAACACAGTACTACTGGAGAGGCAATTCAAGTTGGAGCGGCGATGGGTGCTTGGAGAACAATTTTAACACATTTTTCACAACGGTATCCAAAGATACCAGTGTTGGACGAATTTGGACACTCTGTAATGATAGCATTTGACTTGATGAGAGTGAACATCAAGCAATTGTCACAAGTTCCAAGATTATTGACTCCCATTAGAAAGTTATTTGCAGAAGAATTGAAAGATATGAGTGAAGCCAAACGGTAAACTGCTCCAAGTGTTATGAATCGCCGGTGGTGTTTCTTCTGTTCAAACTCGGTACAACTGCAAAGATGGCATTGCAAAAAAACATCCGATGTCAGCTGTCAGTAAGTGAGCTGCCCGCGCTGATTTCAGAAACGTTTCACAGCATGAGTTATCGTTCTTCTCTCACTCTCAACGGTTTTGAAGTGCTATTTGAGTTGGTATTTCAAGTACCAGTGGTAAAAAAACACTTTCACTCGTACCTAAAAGCGCAACTCAACGAAGAGGGATTTTTGTTTTGCTACAGCGTAGATGAATTCAAAAACACGGTGGGAAATGAGGGTTAGTGGCAGAACACACGATATATTAACGTCTTACAGAGCAACTCGAAAAAGCAAAATACATAGCTGATACATACGTGAGAATTGGATCAAAACACGAAATTAATGTTGAGAACATACTGCGCGGAGATGTACTACACCAGATAGATAACATCGGAACTGATTCAGTAGTGCCTATCCAAGTTTTTGATATTCTATACAAACTAGTGTATCGTGAGCTCAAAGAAGATGGGTTTCCGTACGTTTCTGTTGCATAAGCTAACTCTGATAGGAGATACATTCGCTCAGATGAGTTTACACGTTTCATCACATCAAATGTTGAAGTACTCCCACTAATCGCAATTGATTTAAACACTGCCTCAACCAGAAACTTTATTCGTTTCCAACCTAGAGATTTCATATCTGGTACCATCACCGACAGAGATATTCAATTCATTTTGCGATGTAATTGTGATACGCGTGATTGGAAACGTATTAGCGCACCAGCAGAAGGGTTCACTTCGTACATCTCCAAAACCAACTATTCCATTGGTGGACTACAAGATTTGAAACTCGGTAAAATTGTAGGGTTTTTGCCGTGTAGTGCCGAAGAAGCTATTGGTTGGTTATGCATTGATGAGGTCAAACACTTGTTCGACCGAAAACAACGTGAGAGTAACCTTTGCAAAGTCATAAAAGCCGGTGACAATAACAGTAATCCATACGACTTGTTAGTGTACAACTATGGTGTGAATATTGGAGGTGTTTTTAGGCGTAGAAACTATACACTAGTTACAACAATTGTTTATGATACGGAACGAATGTGTTATGCAATTGTAGGAAAGACTGGAAGTTGTTATAACGAACTGGCAGGGCAGTATCATTTGAAAAAGAATCAAATTCAAGCAGAGCAAATCTACGGTTACTCTTTCTATCGTATTAGTGAGAATTTAACTAGATTTGTTCACGTTTCGTACAATGACACCAAACTTCCAAAGTTTATTGTAGATAATGCGTTTGGACCAATTTGTATAACGAGAGCCAGAGCATTACATCAAGGGTTCCTGGATATGATGAAATATTGTCAAGAAAATAATGTCACACCAAATGAGAAAGATCATCCTCGATATGCGCTAATTGAGGAATTCAAACGCAAGTTTATACAAGGTGGGGAGAAAAAGACATGGGAAGTTGATTATACAGACAAATAACATATTGTGCATAAAAATATTGCTTTTTTTTTTAAAGCTTTAATATTATTAAATATTATATAAAATTAATATATATTGTTAAATAGGGTCTATTGACCCTACTTAACTATTTAAAAAAATAAAAATGACTTTTATTAAAAATAATATTTATTAATTAATTAACTTGAATATAAAAAGCACTTTAGTTATTTAACTGAC